>OICB01000207.1_pt1 | contig 39399 bp, 40 predicted proteins | sample 1581121 | NCBI WGS metagenome assembly OICB01 (sample SAMEA3882544, study PRJEB24775) | human gut metagenome | biome: human-associated habitat; feature: intestine environment; material: feces | place: Netherlands | collected 2009/2010 | reverse complement strand
TGGTGCCGGTCTTGGGCGATACGAACAGGTGGGGACTGTGTGGGTGCTTTGCGTGTTCCTCCACCAGCAAGAACACTGGCAGCCTGACCGACATCCAAAAACCAAGCTGTGATCCACCTAAGACCAGTAACCACCAAGGGAGGGACTTCCGTCCCTCCCTTGGTGGTTGTCCAGCAGTTTGCCGCAATCGGGGCGGGCTTATGCCGGCAGGTTGATATGACCGATTATATCCAGCGCAGAGAGATCAACGCTTTCCACATATGCTTTGATCTCGTCATCGCCGAGAGAGTCACCCGGCTGAGAAACCAGGCTGATAAATGCGTTCTCGCCGTTGTAAAGGACAATGAACTGATGGTTGCCGGAGTAAACAGACACTGTCTCGCCACGCGCGGTGGTATACGACCATTCATGGTATTCATGGGCATCATCCAGAGAAAGGCAGTCGATGCTCATGCTTCCCTTTACCCGACGGTTTATGGCGATGGTGCAGAAGCTTTCCTCCTCGCCGCCCGTACACCAATCATCCCCGAAGGAGAAGGAACCGTCGTTCCATACCCGATATTCAGGGATACTCTTCCGTGACGGGCTTTCCGGCGTCAAAAAGCCGTCGCTGCCGATGATCTCGCAAAGGCTCGCATATCCGGAGCCTTCGTATAGATCGTCCCACGGCTTGAGAGCATATTTTTCACTGATCTCAAGGAACTTGTTGACCAGCGTTTCCGTGTAAAGGCCGTTGTAGAGCCTTCGATGGGCTTCGCCCCAGTCGCCCAGAGGCTGGTGCAGCGCATCTCCGTTATAGCCGTTTGCTTCGTAGGTGCTGAGGAAGGCGTTGAACTCGCGGGAGGCCTCGTATTCGGGGGAGCCGATGCAGCCCTGCATGCTGATGGTCATTCCGTCAGCCAGCTTTTTGCCTGCATATTCACCGTTCACATAGCTGTCGGAAACGATCTGGCGGCCCATCACAGCGTCTCTGATACCAAACAGATTCACCGCGTAGGCCCCCACGCACATGGCGCACAAAAGCGCTATGACAGCCGCCGCCACCAGTACCGATCTTCTGACAGCTCTCTTTTTGTGAATCGTATAGTTTTCCATGTTCATAATCTCCTTTTCGGCATCAGATGCCTCAACCGTCTGCATCAGGTCGATGGCATCCAGTATAAACTTCGGATCAATATTGTTGAACCCGGACAGAAAGTCAAACGATGTCATAGCAATCCCTCCTTAGATAAATATAGCCGTAATTTCTGCCTGGTTCGGAAAAGTGAGGTTTTTACTTTGCTTTGTGAACACTTGAACCTCAAGGCAATGTCCGCTATGGAAGCAAAGAACCAGTAGCGACACACAAAGATATTTCGGTCGTCTGCTGAGAGTGTGCAAAGAAATTGATTGACCGCCGCGGCAAACTCCTTCCTCTCGCATTCCGCTTCCACGGAATCACCGGAAGCGATGGTGTCCTTCAGCTCGTCCAATACAAGATCAAACTCACCGCCGCCGCGTTTCCGGGCGTACTGCTCCCGCAACTTCATCAGGCTGAGATTTCTGACAATGGCTGCCGCAAAAGCCTGAAAACACGTTGGCCGCTGTGGGGGAATGCTGTTCCATAGGGCCATGTATGTATCAGACACGCATTCTTCCGCGTCCTGCGCGTTGGATAGGATATTGAGAGAAATTTTCGTGCAAAGCCTGCCGTACTTTTCATCGGTACGGGAGATGGCCTCCTGTCTTCGCTGCCAGTATAGATCAATGATTCTTTCGTCTTCCATGACGACCTCCTTTAAGAGCTCTCACCCAGTAAGTTGCAAAAAGCGGTGGACAGGTTACAGTTTTTTCAACGGTGAATGTGGCAGCGCAAAACGCCCGAGGATAAACGGTGTCATCGTCATATTTTAGTGCCTTTCCGTCCGACAGGCAAGGAGAGGTACCGCAACGCCGCAGACAAGGGTGCGATCCAGGTCATTGCCGGCCACCGGGGCTGGCGCGGCGCGGACTACTTCCGGCATATCGACCGCTTGCAGGCGGGCGATACTGTTACGCTGACAAACTTATGGGAGACGCTGACCTACACGGTAGCTGACATTCAGATCATCCAGCCCCACGAGGTGAACAAGATCAAAATCCAACCGAACCGCGATCTGCTGACGCTGCTGACCTGCCACCCCTACGCCAGCGGTGGGCGACAGCGGTATGTGGTGTACTGTGAGAGAACGGAGGTGAGATAACTATAAGCATTTTCGGCAAGGCGACCTTCGTAGGGGACGATGACATCCTCTACGACGATGCCGACGACTTTTTAGACTGCATCCGGGAGGAATTGCCCTACCGTGATACCACAGGGTTTCGCTACGAAGTCCTAACAGACGATCCCACTGTCCGCAAGGCCGCGGATGACATTCTGTTTGACTTTCTTGGTGAGGAAAACCCCTGTGAGCTGGAAGACTACACACAGACGATGGGAGGAATTTAGTATGAACGTAAATCGGGAGCTGCTGGCGTTCCTGCGGAAGCAGTACCCTGTGGGTACACGCATCCGGCTGGACTCCATGCAGGATCCGTATGCACCGGTGGAAGCTGGAACGACGGGGAAACTGGACTACATCGACGACGCCGGGCAGTTTCATATGAAATGGGACAACGGACGGACGCTGGCGCTCATCCCCGGCGTGGACAGCTTTACCGTTTTACCGCCCGAACTCAGCATGACGAAGCTATATAGGTGGCCAGCTCGCCGGTGCTTAAGTGCAGAGAGAATATCTCATTGGGCAGCGGTGTGAAGTTTTTCAGTTTGTTGTTTTGCAAGTTCAATACATACCTCCGATTCCTGTTGACATAGCTGCGCGAATGGTGTAGACTAATTGCAATATTGATTAGACATTTAGCTTGAGTCTATCATAACAGAGGCGGCATATCCTGTCAACGCTGTCGAGTAATATTTACAATTAGTCTAAAATTGGAGGGCGTTATGTGGTACTGTAAAATGTATTTCCCCGGAAGGCATGAGGTCATCGAGAGCGACGCTTTCGGTACACAGGGAGCGCCGTCGCAGCGAAAGATATTTTCTTTTTTGGAGTCGCTGCTGTCCTTCACAGAACTGGACACTGGGAAGGTTGCCGTCGCGCTGCGGTGTATCTCCGACGACTTGGAGAGCCTCGACCGTGAGCGTGTGACCAACGCTATAGTCAAGCTGGGTGGGCTGGCGGAAACACACAGCTTCTTTCGCGTGCTGTATACCAAGTGGTTCTACCTTCATTCCAAGGGTTTTAAGAACAACGGAGAGAAAGTAACCTGTGCGTTAGACGAGTTACGGACACTGCCGGAGGAGCTGCCGCTGTACCAAAAGCAGATCCAGCGGTTCTTCGAGTTGGTACTGGATATAGACAAGGCCGGGCGCGAGCCCAGCCGGCAAGTCATGCGGTACTATCACTTCGACCAGCCTGACCAGCCCAGTGATCCGGAGTTGTTCCCGTTCCGTCTGCTGACCACGCGCTTTGAGCCGGTGGATGGCGATACTTGCGCGCCGGTGCTGTATGCAAATTCTGTGGCAGATATGATCAGCTTTTCTTTGCAGGCCTGCGTAGAGCGCAACATCACTGTGCGCCGCTGCAAGAACTGCGGACGCTACTTTGCACAGACGGGCCGTGTCAGCGCTGAGTATTGTGACCGTCCTCCGCTGGATGGTCAGTCCGGTTGCCGTGCGATGGGCGCTTTCCAGCAGTGGACGCTGAAGCAGGCGGATGATCCTGTATTCAAGGTCTATCGCAGGGAGTATAAGCGACGCTTCGCGTGGATCAAGGCGGGGCGCATCAGCGATAGTGAATTTTACGCTTGGAGTGAACAGGCCAGAGAACAGAAAAAGAAGTGTGACGAGGGGATCATCACCGCGGAGGAATTCCAGCGGTGGCTGAAGGAGTCGTAAATACAAGGAGGGTGCGATCCAGCGGAACCGCACCCTCCGTAGTTTTGTCGGCAAAGAAATTTTGGTCCTATTGTGCGCCAATGCGCGACGGGCTTGTCCTCCACGGCGCGCTCCTGAAGCATCAGGAGCATCGCCGTCGCTCCGCCTCCTCCAGCTTGCGCATGATCTTCTGGCGCATCGCCTCCTCCGGATCCTCCGGCGGGAAATTCTCGATCTCCGCCGCGTCATACCTTGAAGCCGCCTCGCAGGTCACCGCAGGGTTTCTCTTTACAGCGGTGCCGCGGATAGCCTGAATATCGGAATAGAGCAGGGTCTTCTTCATGACCAGCGCCTCTGTGATCTCTTTCAGAAACGCCTCGTTTTGAGCAAGGAGTGCCCTTGCCTTGCCATAGTACCGCTCCAGCTCCGCCTGTACCGCCGCCTCGCTGCGGGCATTCAGGCTTTCGGACATATTGCTGGAGGAATCGCTTTCGACATTCAGCAGGGAGAATCCCAGTGTCCCCTCCTTGGCTGCCGCCTCGCGGATACAGTTGACCGCACGGGCGATATCGTCGCTGCATCCCTCCGCGACCTGCCCCGCATACCGCATCTCCACGGCGGCCTTGCCGCCCAGGGCGATGATGGCGCTTTGTGAATCGGAGACACCTTTGCAGCAGTGGATAAAGCCGCCGCACCGGTTTTCGTCGGAGGGAAGCAGGGAGGCAAAGCCGACGCTGCCGGGGCACAGCGCTTCGCATACCACCAGATGCCCCGCCTCGTGAAGTGCCACCTTTTCGATAACTTCATCCGAAACGCGAGGCATATCCTCTTGTGCGCCATATTGCTGCTTCAGCACCACACTCACCATGTCCTCCATGTCGATGCCGGTCTTGCGGGCAAAGGCCGCACGAACCGCCGCTTCATTCAAAATAGTCTCCAGCTCGGCGCAGGAATTATAGCGCATCATCCTCGTCAGGTCTTCCATGTTGACACTGTCCGAAACCCGTTTCGTTTTCAGATAGTGGGCGATGATCTCCTCCGCGTCGGACGCCGTGGGCGCTTGAAGTCCGATTTTTCGGTCAAACCGTCCGGAACGGCGCAGGGAGCTCGGCAGCTTGCGGATATCGTTTGCCGTGGCGATCACAAACACACCGGTGTCCTTCACATCGTCGATCCCTGCTTGCACGGTGGCATATTCCGGTGCGTCGCAGTGGGTATCATCCTCGTTGGCAAATTTGTCCATGTCGTCCAAAAAGACAATGGACGGTGCTTTTGTCTTCGCGCTGGCAAAGGCCTGTGTAATTCCATCGATAAAGGCGTCGCCGCCCTTGTCGCGGCGTACCGTGATGGTGTGCAGCCCGCTCTCCTCCACAAAGCACCTCGCCAAAAGCGTCTTGCCCAAGCCCGGATCGCCATACAGCAGCAGTCCGTGGGGCAGGCGGGCGCCCATCTCCTCATAGATCTCCCGGTTACGGAGCATATCGCACAGCTGCAGCAGCTCGCGCTTGGTGGCCTTGTATCCGATGACCTTGTCAAATGCGTTCATGGTAAAATCTCCTTTTCGAATTTTACCGCCAGTATAGCACCCATATAATTAAGACCTAATTTATATAAGCATATATAGGCCAAAAGGCGGTTTTCTGCAAAATTTCGTATAGATGCACAATTTGGCGCATTCAAAATCTCCACATTTGCAGCGTTATGCCCATGAAATGCGGCGGTTTTTGCTGCCTGCACACGAAAAAATGGGCGGTGGAGGCCGATTTCTACCCCCAAACCGCCGAAAAAAATATAAATATTTAGGTCTTATTAAAAAAGGTGCTACACTGACCGCAAATCACATTGCAGGAGGAAATGACCATGGATGTTACTTTTTCACCCGCCCTCCGTGTGTACGCGGAGCTGTGGGAGATCGCCGGACGGCGACGGGCGGCGGACGCACAGTTCGCGCAGGCGTTGGCACATATCCGCAGCGGCACGCCCAACGCTATGGCAAAGGCATTCGATCTATTCAAGCGCTCAGGAGCCCACAACTTTACCGAGGCGCAGTTCGCCGCCGGATGGTGCTGTGAGCACGGCTGCGGTACACATCGCAACTACCCGCAGGCTATCCGCTGGTACAAGCGGGCGGAGAACAACGTGACTTCCGATGTAATGAGCGCTTTTGACCCTGTGGGTGAGGCGGAGAATGCCCGGCTTCGGCTGTACTTCGAGTGCGAGTCCTACGCGGCGGCGGTGGACGCGCTGCTGGACGCACAAGAGCGGGAGGATAGCTTTATGGCTGACTACGAGGCGGCGGTGGGCGGCGACGCCATCGGGATGCTGTATCTGGGGCATCGATACTATTGCGGGCGGGATGTGGCGTGTGACCAGGCAGAGGGCATCCGCTGGTATCACCGGGCCGCCGAGGCGGGCAGCGATGCCGCCATGTCGCGGCTGGCGGGGATCTACGAGGCGGATAAGCATTACAAGGAGGCGGCAAGGTGGTATCGCCGCTACGCGGCGGAGCGCATCCGCTGGCGCAACCAGCGGCTAAATTGGTGAAAAAAGTTCCAAGAAATTGGTGAACTTGCGTTTTTCGACAACGGCTCTTATAATGGATGCACAGGCAATAGCACGCAGAATAATATGATGAGAAGGAGAATGAACGATGGAAGATTTGAAATGCTTGGTTAAAAAGTTAGAACAAACATCAAACGAAAAAGAGCAAATCAGGTTGCTACAAGAGATTGGGGATAAGCTATTGACAGAGTATGTGATCGTGATTCCCACGCTGAATGTCACGATTGAGCCTTTGCGAGTCGAAGCATATTACTATCCCTATAATGACACTTCAAAATTTGATGATCCATGCGCCCACCCGAGTTCAACAAAGGTGAACAATTTTGGGCACTTGTATTTCATAGAGGAGAAATATGGATACCCAGGTGTTGATCTTTGCTTATCACTTGGTGACTACTATTTATCATTTCTCATCAAAAACTCTCGCGTCGATGGAAAACTTTTCAAACAAATGGATTTATATGAAGCATATCAAGGCGATTGGCAGGAAATTCAAAAAGTCGATGTTCTGCACAGAATAGATAATAATCACAAGATGGTCTTGTATACCTCACGTGTAGGGCTAAAAGAGTCTCGGACAAAATTCTTTCACGAAAAGTTGGCTGCCGTTACAGAAATTGACAACCAATACGATTGGGAAAAAGGGTTTGGAAAACTAAGAACTATTGCAAGCTATTTAGTTGAAAACGGGATTGAGGAAACAGACGAGAATATTCGCAGCATTCTTCATAGTCGGTCTAATGAAGTGAAAAAGTATTGCGAAGAAATCCGCAAAAATAAAGAGAAAAACTGATATGTTCTGCCTGTCTGGACTCCTTTCCTACATATATCCCTCTGATACTGCCAACCTCACCGCCGCGCTTGGCACCCACAACATCCCCTATCGTTTTCTCCCTAATACCAAAGACGTTTGGGTGCGGGACTTCATGCCGGTGCGGACAGGCTCCGGAAAGCTGGTATCCTTCCGCTATGAGCCGTCGTACCTCCGGGATTGCCCGGAGCTGCGAACGGACTTTCTGCGCGATATAGCGCCGCAGCTGGCGTTGACGCCCCTGTACTCCGACATCAATCTGGACGGCGGGAACGTGGTGTTCTCGCCGTCCGGGGCGCGCGTCCTGATCAGCGACCGCGTCTTTTCCGAAAACCCGGAGTATCCGTCTGCCGCGCTGGTGCATGAGCTTTCGGAGCTGCTGGAGGCGGAGGTTTTGATCATTCCCTCTCTGAAAAGCGACATGACCGGCCACGCCGACGGCATGGCGCGGTTTCTCGACGACCGCACCGTGCTGTGCAATCGCCCGCTGTCATCCTGCGGCTTTGAGCAGCAGGTGAAGCGAGCGGTGCAGGACTGCGGCTTGGACGCGGTGGATTTTCCCTTTGTCCCGGCCGGTGGGGTCAGCGCCGTCGGCTGCTACCTGAACTATTTGGAGACGGAACGGGTGGTTTTCCTGCCGGTGTTTGGCATCGAGCAGGATGCCGAGGCTGAGACTTTCGCACGGCAGCTTTTCAGCAAAGAGGTCGTGCCCGTCAACATCCGGGAGATCGCCCAACAGGGCGGCTGTCTGAACTGCATCAGTTGGGAGGGACCTCATGCATAATGAACAGGATTTGAAGAACACGCCGGAGTACCGCTCCGGTATGTTCCGCATCGTCACCTGCCCCGTCTGCGGCTATCCCACGCTGGATATGTACTGGATCTGTGAGCATTGCGGCTGGGAGTATGACATCGAGCTGCAGACGGAGGATGAGGAGTCTCCCTGCAACGGTATGTCCCTGCGGGCATACCGCGAACTATACAAAACTGGAGGTATATCTATGAACGTGACCATCTGTTCTCGCAAAGCCGCCGAGGAACTGCTGCGTACCGATACGCTCTCCCGCACGGCGGTGATCTCCTTCTGCGACCCACCCTCCGTCGGCAAGCCCGCCCCGATGCCCCCGCTGGACTACGCCGGCAAAGCAGCGCGGGTGTTTACCGTGGTCGTTCACGATCTGGATCTGACGGCTCTGCCGGATGTGGGTCTGGACTACGACACCTATATGCCGGAGGCGGACGCGCTGGCGGCGTTTATCTGTCAGGCAAGGGCGGACGGGCTGGATATCCTTTGCCAGTGCGAGTACGGGCAGAGCCGCAGCGCCGCCTGCGCCGCCGCGATTTTGGAGCATTTCAACGGCACCGGCATCTCCGTCTTTGCCGACTACCGCTATTACCCCAATCAGGTGGTGTATCACAAGATCATGGACGCTCTGACCCGGTACGGGCCGGAGACGCAGTCATCCACTTGACTTTCCCGTCAAAGCGCTTTACCATATAAGCATAACCGAAGATCAGCCCCATGCAGTAGTGTACAGCTTAGAGTTTCGTACTTTGAGGAGGGCGGCGAGTCGCCGCTCTGTTTACCAAGAGGACGCATGCTTCGCAAGCGAAGCGACCGCCTGATACCGCTCCGTCGAATCGCGAATCACCATATGATTATCAATTCGACTCCGCTTACATCAGGTCACTTTGTACTGCACGGGGCTGATTCTATGTCAGGGAGGCCTCTATGAAAATCGAGAAAGATGCGGTCACCTTCGAAATGCCGGACGCAGACTTCGTGGCCAAATTCGGTATGCAGGCCGCCGCGGACATGGTGCTGGATTTTCACTGCTTCCACCCGCAGCTTCCCTTCCTGTACGACGCACGGCAGCTGGCGGCGTTTCTCTCTACCAGCAGGCAGAAGCTCCTTTACTATACGCGGCACACGGCGGCAGCGTACCACCCCGTCACCATCTCCAAGCGTAACGGAGCTGTGCGCACGCTGTCCGTGCCGGACGACACGCTGCGTCGCTGGCAGCGGAAGATCTGCCGGGATCTCCTCGCCTATCTGCCTGTCGCACCGCAGGCCACCGCTTATCGAAAGGGCGGCACTCTCAGCGGCAACGCCGCGCCCCATGTGGGCAAACGGTATCTCCTGAAGCTGGATATCTCCGACTTTTTCGGCAGTATCCGCTTTGAACAGGTCCACTCTGCCGCCTTTCACACCCGGTACTTCTCCCGGCAGGTGGGCTTTCTGCTGACCGCTTTGTGCTGCAAGGACGGTGTCTTGCCGCAGGGCGCGCCCACCTCTCCCGCGCTTTCCAATCTGGTCATGCGGAATTTTGATACGAACATGGCACGCTGGTGCCAGCGGCGCGGCATCGCATACACGCGGTACTGCGATGACCTGACCTTTTCTGCCGATCATCCGCTGTTCGCCGTCTATTCGAAGGCGAAAAATATGCTGGTGGAGATGGGCTTTGATCTAAATGAAACCAAGACCCATTTTATCACCAATGCCGGACGGCAGAGCGTGACCGGGCTGACCGTCAACGAGAAGGTATCCGTGCCGGTCGGCTATAAGCGCTTACTTCGGCAGGAGATCTATTACGCCCTGCGCTTTGGTCTGGCGGACAGCATCCTGCTGGGCGGCCGCGCAGCGCTTCGCACAGACGGCGTTCCTGATACGGAGCGCTACCGGCAGCAGCTATTGGGCAGGATTCAGTATGTGTTGCAGATCGAGCCAGGAAACCGCTGGTTCCGCGAAGCAAAGCAAAAGCTGCTGTTCTGCGATGACCTCCCGAAGGTCTGACGCCTATTCTTTAATTACAGCGTGGTCATTTCTGCGCCAATGCGCGGCGGGATGTCCCGTGGGATTTCGGCAGGGCGGTTGGTACGACATTGGAAACGCCGGAGAATCGGCGTTTCTGTAATTTTTCAGATATGCCGACATATTGCTTGATGCTGCCGCAAATCTTGTTTTCCTATTTTGTGAATGATATACTCAGGACAGGGTTACCAGACAAATTATACAGAGAGGGGAATCGGCATGGTCAACCTTTCCAAGTCCAAATACTGCGCGCTGTGGCAGTGCCCGAAAATGTTATGGCTCCGCAAATATAAGCCGGAGCTTGCCGAGGTGGACAGCCATACGCTGTCCATTATGGAGACCGGCAACGCCGTGGGCGATCTTGCCATGGGACTGTTCGGGGACTTTACCGAGGTCACGGTCTACACGGATGGGGAGATCGACCTGTCGGCTATGGTACGCCGCACACAGGAGGAAATCAAAAAGGACACCTCCGTGATTTGCGAGGCGTCCTTTGAATGGAACGGCTTATACTGCGCCGTGGATATTCTGCGGCGCGAAGGTGACGGGTGGTCAATCTACGAGGTAAAAAGCTCCACATCAGATGACAAGGCAGTCTATATCGCGGACATCGCCTACCAGAAGTTTGTGCTTGAGCACTGCGGCGTCAAGGTCACGGGCACCTACCTTGTGGTGCTGGATCGCGACTACATCTTCGACGGGACGCTGGACCTGCAAAAGCTGTTCAAGGTCACCGATGTTGGCTTGGCGGTGGCTTTCGAGCAGGACAATGTAGCCATCAATACGCGGATCGCAGAGGAGGTGCTGAAATCCCCCGACGAGCCGGGCGACGACCTGTCTATACACTGCAATAAGCCCTACCCGTGCGCGTTCTGGGAATACTGTTCCCGCCATGTGCCGTCGCCGTCAGTGTTTGATCTCTACCGCCTGCCGTTCAAGAAAAAGATCGCCTACTACCAGCAAGGAATGGCCGGCTTTGACAAGCTGCTGCACTGTCCCGACATCACGGGGGACAAGCAGCTGCGGCAGATCGAATACGCGCTGGCGGACAAAGGGACATACCTCGACAAGCCTGCCATCCGTGATTTCCTGCGGCTGCTGCGCTACCCGCTGTATTTTCTGGACTTCGAGACGATACAGCCTGCTGTGCCGCAGTATGTGGGTACGCGCCCGTACACGCAGATACCGTTTCAGTATTCGCTGCACTACATAGAGTCCGAGGGCGGTGCCTTGCAGCACAAGGAGTTCCTGGCACAGCCCGGCACAGATCCCCGCCGCGCGCTGGCGGAGCAGCTGTGCGCGGACATTCCTTTCGGTGTCTGCACCACCGCCTACAACAAGCAATTTGAATGTGGGCGTATCCGGGAGCTGGCGGCACTGTACCCCGATCTTGCGCCGCACCTGCTGAATATCGAAAGCAACATCGTTGATCTTTTGGTGCCATTCCAATCTGGCTATTACTACAATCGTGCTATGGGCGGGTCGTTTTCCATCAAGAGCGTACTTCCGGCGATATTTCCCGATGACCCCGCGCTGGATTACCACAATCTGGAGGGCGTACACAACGGCAGTGAGGCCATGAGCATTTTTCCCAAAATGAAGGATATGCCGCCGGAGGAGCAAGCCAAGGCGCGGCATGACCTGCTGAAATACTGCGAGCTGGACACCTTTGCGATGGTAAAGGTGTGGCAGGCGCTGTGCGAGGCAGCGGAATAGAATATTTAAGGAGGAAAATTGTGATGTGCTGCACTTCTGAAGATGTTAAGCGGGCGGTAGAAGATTTCAAAAAGAACATTGGTAGTGAAAAAGTGGAACATCTCAGTTCTGTGAAATCCGAAGATGCCATTAAATATGCATTTGACAGCGCATATGGCGACGCCAAGCGCACATTGACCGGCATCAGAGATTTCCAAAAGGAAAAAGAAACTGCCAAAGGTCGCATTGTAGAAAAAATGCTCGACTACTTTAACGGTCCTGCTCCAAGTGGGCAGGAAGCGTTTGATGTGCTGCACGAGGAGATGTGTATGCTTTGGTGTACCCAGTTCACGGAAAGCAGGAAAGACCTTGGCACATACGGAAAGGCGCAAAAAATCATCAACATGTCGTTCAAATATCTCTTTTGCTGCGAAGATGCGAAGGAGCACTATGCCCACTTCCAATACTGCCATATGCCGTTGGACTCTTTTACTCTCGAGTGGATTAAGCGTTTTGTTAAGGATGAAAAAAAGAATGCACTGCGTGTAGGAAAGATCGACTCTTGGAGCAAAATGCAGAACGCCGATACGGAATACTATATCGACACAAATGACAAGGAGTTCTACCCTTATGACCGTTATGTGAAGTGGATTCGCGACTACATCCACGACAGGAAGTGGAGCATCTCCCCGCTGGAGCTGGAATTTATCATATGGCCCATCATGCAGAAGAAATTGGCAGCAGAAGGTTTTTTGATTGGGTTGCAGGAGAATCCCGACCGTAAGGCAAAACAGGAAATTCAGGAAAAATCTCTCGAGGATAATTATAGGGAGATATGTGCCGCCTTGAAAAAGATTGATCGTTGCGATTTCGATATTAGCAGCATCATATTGCAGGCTACTACCGAATAAAATCATTGTTATCCGTTCCAGAAAGTTAATCATAAGACAGCAAGATAGGGGCATTTGCGGTTTTTCACTGCAAATGTCCCTATCTTCGCTGCCTATTTACCTGTCAATCTCCCCTACCCTTCACCCCCCAGCCATCATCCAGATGGCACCTGTAATGGCGGCTGTTGTCGTATCGGAGCAGCGGCTCTGTCGTGATGGCAAACACCGCCTGTATCTCCGGCAGCAGGGACAGCGGCACATGCGGGCTCATATAGATCACCGGTTGTCCCTTGTTGTCCGCGTCCACTCTGCCGCGAGGAAAGTAATTGTACGGCTTGCCGCAGGAACTGCGAACCAGCTCCCACAGCTTTTTGTGGTTGTATGTGACGCCGGACCGGGCGGCGCCCTCGGCGTATACCCCCTCTACAAACGGGTACGCCAGCAGGGCACCGTCGATCACCCAAAATACACCGCGATAAAACTTACCGCCCTCCATTCCTTTAGCAATCCACCTCTATGCGAAAGTCGCTGACAGAATAGTTCCCCTGTGTGTTAAAGACTGTGACCAATCCGGAAAGCTCGTAGTGCATCGTACCGTATTCTGCGCTGGGCATCCAAATATCAAGATTCGCCCGGTATACGCCGAAATCCTGCGGCACGACATACCATCCGGTTTCCGCTGCTGTGCGCCAAGCATCATCCGGCGGGAAAACATTGTCCTTTAAGAAGCGTTCAAAGGCGGTATATACGTCCTCTGCGATCTCCTGCGTAACGTTTTCCGGGGAGGTATACGCGGCAGGAAAGCTTATATAGCCGCCATAGACCGACTCGCTCGTGCCAGTCTGCACCATGATGTTGTCGCGCAGCGGAGACAGCTCCTCTGTGTCCGCATCACTGCCGGAGGCCGTGGGCGGAATGCACTTCTCGGATACCTTTTCAAAAACGTTGATCGTGCTTTGCCCCACCTCCTTGAGCAGCAGCTTGCCATCCTCCAGCGAATAGGTATATTCCTGCGCTGTGCCGGATAGCCGTGAATCCCCGTCAAATTGCATACAGAGAGTTTCCGCAGATACCGTATAGCTTCCGGAAGCGACAAGACGATACTCTTCGCCTCCGGTGGAGAGGTATATTTCAAACGTGTTGTCCTTGTCAAACAGGATGTACTCTACGTCCTGCCAGCTGTAGGTGCCTGTCAATCGCCTCGTCTCCCTGCTGGGGATGCCCGCCGCCTTGTCTCCGCCGCAGGCGCATAGTGAAAACGCAAGAACAAGGATCATACTCCCTATCAGAAAACTGCGCTTCATAACCTGTATTCCTTTCGTTTCGAAATAGCGGAGGCCTGAAACCGAACTTCGGCCTCCGGGGAAAGTTTTCTTGTTTTGTCCGCAGCGAATACATTTTCTTCCAACCTTATACCATGGGCTCATAACGGATAACAAAGGGAATAACCGGCCTCCGCTCACCACATTGCACACGATGGGAGACCCCTGTCGGAAGTTTTAAAAAAATACTGCGGTCAAAACAACGGAACGGACTTACACGGGCAGCTCGAAGGTCTCCTGCTGATTGGCGGCGTCCAGCGCCATCTGGGCGCGGGCCAGCTCGTCCGCCGCCTGCTCATAGTCGGCCTCCACCACCGCGATGTCGTAATTGGCGTAGGAGTAGTCGATCAGGTCCGTGCGGCGACCACACTGCTCCTCCGCACGCTCCATGGGCAGGCGGTTCTTCATCGCCGCCAGCTTATTCTTGCGGCGGGTAAGCTGGGGAATGTACACCAGCATCTCGTCAATGGTCATGTCGAAGCCGGGTACGGTATGGGTGGCGTTGAACAGGTTGATGGCGTGCTTGATGCGGCGGATGCGCTGCTCCAGCTCCGCCAGACGGCGCTGGGTATCCGCGTAATCATAGGCGGGGCGCACGGCTTCCACATTCTCGCCGGCGGCGGCGCGAAACTCCCTGCTGCGGCTCTCCTTTTCCCGCAGGGACACATATTCATCGGTCAGCTTCTTCAGCCGCTTATTGGCCTGTGCAGAGGTATAGTTCATGGTCATCCATCCTTTCTGATCATTCATGACTGATTCTCTCGGGTACTGCGGTTATGGCGTGCCCTGCCCGCAGGAAATACGGCACGATCCCAATTGCGCTGCCATACTTGTACGCCTCACAGTGCAGCAAAGCCTCCACCTCCGCAATGGCGGCACAGATGTCCCGCTCACCGGGTGCCGCCGCCCATAGCACCTCATAATAGTGATACCGCCCCTTGACGCCCGTGTACCTGTCGGCGTCACTTTGCGGGGAGCGCATCGCCTGCAAGTCCTCCAGATAGTACGTTAGCGTTTCCTCTCGGCTTGGATAGCCGCAGCATGACCGCTCCTGATATGACCGCTCCAAGGCGGCGTTTGCATAGTATCCCATGTCACACCTCACTCCACATAAAATTCCTCCAGCGTATCCAGACACAGGCAGCCCAGCACACCGTTATAAACCGCGCCGCAGTCGATGGCAATGTGTCCGTTGCCCCGCCAGATACGCCCCCTCGATGCCTCGTCGATAAAGCTGGTAACGGTATGGCCGGTGACGATGATGCGGTCGGGGTCATAGCACAGCTCATACTCCGGCTCCCCCGTGAGGAAGTCGCAGATGCGGCAGCTCTCCGGGCGATGCATTTTGCGCTTTCCCGGCACGGTATGCGCCAGAAAGAAGCTGCGTCCTCCCGCCTGCACCTCCGCATAGATCGGCAGACTGCCGAGGATACGCAGCACCCGGGCGCGCACCGCCTCAGACCGGTTCCAGAAGGCGCGGTATGTCCTATCGCCGCCGTCCTCCATCCACTCATACCATCGTGCAAAGGGCCTTGCGGGCGTTGCCTCGTTGTCCGGGTCGCGGGGCAGGAACTCCAGTGCCGCCTGCTCGTGGTTGCCCCGCAGGAGGATCACGTTCTGCCGCGACGCCGCATCCAGCAGGACGCGCAGACCGCCGCTGCCGCGATCCGTCACGTCACCCAGAATGTACAGTGTATCATTGTCACTGAAATGCAGCATTTCCAACAGCCGGAAGTACTTTTTATCGCAGCCGTGGATGTCGCTGACAACGTAAGTCATGCCGCACCTCCTCTCAGGTGGCAGGTACGGCCCGGTACCTGCCGCAGATGGACTGAATGTCGGAGTGGAGAAGCGTCTGCTTCTTCAACAGCGCATCTGCAAGCTCCTGCACCAAATCGCGATTGGCGGCTAAAAGCTCCTTGGTTTTGAACAGATAACGCTCCAGCTCCGCACGGAGGATGGTTTCACGTTCCATCTTACCGATGTCGCTGCCATCATAACGCCCGGAGACGTTCATACCCAGTATACCGTTGCTGCCCAAGGTCTCCGCCCGGCGGCGGATCTGGGCGGCGGCTTTACTGAGGTCATCACCGCATCCGATAGCCACCTTGCCATAATGCAGCTCACAGGCGGATTTGCCCGCCAAAAGCGTCATAACATTCGTCTCCGTGTCCAAGCGCGAATTGCGGAGGATAAACCCGCTGCAATCACGGGGGCGTTTGCTGAAAAGCGTTGCAAATGCCACGGAACCCGGTGCCAGCAGCTCCATCACGGCGATATGCCCCGCCTCGTGCCGCGCAGACGCCTCCTGATCTTCCTTGTCTGCATCGGAGATGTCGGGCGATACATGGTGGACAGTGGTCAGCACAGCCCTGATAAAATGTGCCGCCGAGATGGTACTGCTCCGATCGTAGGCAGCGTAGACCGCAGCTTCATTCAGCGCACTCTCCAGCTCGGCGCAGGAGCTGTGGACCAGCAGCATGGCGAGATCCGATATAGCAATATCCGGCGCAGCCACCTGCCTCTCCAGGTAATGGCGAATGATCTCCTCTGCATCCTCGGTGTCGGGTCGGTGTACGATGATCTGGCGGTCAAAACGTCCGCAGCGCAGTAAAGAATCGGGCAAGGTGTCCGCATCATTGACGGTGGCGATCACGAAAACCGGCTTGTCCCACACCTTATCCATGCAGCCCTGTACCGCGGTGAATTCGGCGGTACTGAACTCGTCGCTGGAGAACTTGTCCATATCATCCAAAAGGATCATGGACGGCGCGGCGTCGGCTGCCTTGCCGAAGGTTTCCTCCAGTGTCTTCAGAAACCCCTCCTCCGAGCGGCAGCGGCGCACGGTGAAGCAGGGCAGGCCGCTGTCCTCCATCAGTGCCATAGCCATCAGCGTTTTGCCGAGGCCGGGCTCACCATCCAGAAGCAAGCCTTTAGGCATCCTCGCACCCAAGGCTGCATAGGCATCCGGACGGTGGATCATGTCACTGATCTGCATCAGCTCCGTCTTGATCTTGTCATAGCCGATGATCTTGTCAAATGCACTCATATAAGTACCTCCTCAATGAATCGCAGGGGTTATGTACTGGCAAAACGAGCGAACAGGCAGTTCGATCGTCTCGCGGGACTGCATCATAGCACGCGGGTTTTTGAAATCGTTGCATACTGCTGTCCGAAATCTTGACTTGCGAAAATTTTTCTGTAAAATATTTTTGAGAGGAGGAGGTTTAATGGACATTCCGCGCCGAAAAAACCGCCAGCACTCGGATAAGCTGACGGCAGAGCTGCTGTTCTTCTGTCTCTGGCTGACTCGCTGCGGCGAGGTGGAGCTTGGCTGCTTTGAAAGCTATGGGCTTGAAAACTGCGGGCAGCATTCGCCCTCCAGCTACCGCCGCTATGCTAAGGAGTTGGAGAAGTGCGGAGCCATACCGCGAATGAAGCTGCGAGGAAATAACACGGACGGAAATAACCGCCGCCGTTTTATTTCCGACCCGCCGGTAGAGGACTTCGCGCCGGAGATGCGATTTGATTGGGAGGATGACCACCTGCGGCGTTTGGCGCGGCTGGTGTGCATGGCGGCTTCGGTGCTTGTGCCTGACGGTAGCCTTGAGGCGTTTGACAACACCATAAATGAATACCGCCGCTACGCCCTGCACTACCCCGACTATCACGCAGCGTATGAGGGACTGGACCCCCGCACGCTCCGGCGTGATAAGCAAGCAGTGCGGCAGGTGCTGCTGCTCTGGAAAGACTACGATGCCCGGCGTATGCAGCGTGACGAGGATGTAGAGGAGGAACTCACAGCGGATTTTCTGGCACGGCTCAAGATGCTGTGAGCGCACGGCTGCCGCGCCTGTTCTTTGATTACCGCGTGGGCATTTCGGCGCCGTCGCAACCGGATCACCTACATTCTGCGGTTGGTTGCGAGCGCCAAACAATGCATAAATTATAGGTTGATTTTTACCTATATACAGGTATAATAAGCATAGGAGGTGTTCACCATGACCATTGATACAAAGACGATCGTTTCGGTCACCGAAGCGAATCAGAACTTCTCGCGGGTAACGCGCATTGCCGAGAAGAACGGGCAGGCGGTGATTTTCAAAAACAATAAGCCCAAATATATGCTGGTGGATCTGGATGTGTCCCCCATGATCGATATGACCGATGATGAGAAGATCGACGTTGTGGCGGCGCGCATCCTGAAAAAGTACAAGCCCGCATTTATGGAGCTGGCGAAATGATCAAGTTTTCGAAAGATAAGGTGTTGCTGCTCCACAAGCTCATCGCCCAGGAAACAGGCGGCAGTATCGGTGTCCGGGATGAAGCCCTGCTGGATTCCGCATTGGAGAACGCCTTTGCCGGCTTCGGCGGGCAGGAGTTCTATCCTACCAAGGAGGAAAAGGGCGCACGGCTCGGCTATACGCTCATCTCCAACCACGCTTTTGTGGACGGCAACAAGCGCATCGGTATGTACGTTATGCTGACGTTTCTGGAAGTGAACGGGATACACATGGAGTGTACCAATGAGGAAGTTGTGGAGGTCGGATTATCCGTTGCCTCCGGAACAATGGACTATGACGCGCTTCTCCAATGGGTGCGCGACCACAGGATTTGACTGTTTTGAAGGAAGTCGATAGGCGGCACGCCTATTCTTTAATTACAGCGTGGTCATTTCTGCACCTTCGCAGGGCTTGACCCAAACCGTGACCCAAAAGCCGAGAGATCAGGAAAGCACCAAAGAGGGGCGGATGGCATCATCCGTCCCTCTCCGGCTGTTTTTTGTGGGCTACATGGTCTGGCTGATGACGTTGCCGATGGTGTCGGCGGCGGAGCGCTTCATTCCCTCCGTGGCGTGGGTGTAGGTGCTGAGGGTAAAGCCCGCGTCATAGTGGCCCAGCGCACCAGACAGCGTCTTGACGTCCACACCGTACTTGAGGGACAGCGTGGCGAAGGTGTGTCTGAGGTCGTGAAAGCGTATGTGTTCCGCACCGATTGCCTTCAATATCTTTTCGTGGGTGTGGCGGAAGGAGTCTGGGTCGAACATGGTGCCGGTCTTGGGCGACACGAATAGGTACGGACTGTGTGGATGCTTTGCGTGCTCCTCTACCAGCAATTCTACGGCTCGCTGCGGGATAGCCAGCTTGCGAACGGAGTTGGGCGTCTTGGGTTGGCTGACCACCAGTTCACCGTTGATGCGGTTCACCTGCTTGCTGACGGAGATGGTCATGTTCTCCACGTCCAAGTCCGTCCACAGCAGAGCCAGCAACTCTCCCCGCCGCAGGCCGGTGGTCAGCTCCAGATAGAAGGCCGCCAGCAGCCCGCGCCGTTCTGCTTCGGCCAGATACGGGCCGATCTTATCCTCCGGCAGTATCTTCATCTCTCGCTTTTCCAGCTTCGGCAGGCGGCAGCCCTTGGCAGGATTGGTGAGGAGCAGCCGTTCCGCTACCGCCTGCTCCAGGCAGTTGTTCAGCAGCGTGTGGATGCCCCGTACCACGCGGGTGCTGAGGCCCTTATCCTTCAGCTTGATGTGGGTATACCGTTGGATGCGACCGGATTTTTGCAGGTTGTTGTAGAACTTCTGGATCTGAATGGTGGTCAGTTTTTCCAGCGGCGTGTTGCCCAGCTCGGGAATGATGTGGTTGTCAATGTAGTTGAGGTAGTAGTCCTTGGTTTTCTCCCGTAGGCGCGGCTCGGCGTAGACCTCATACCACAGCTTGATCCACGCGCCCAGCGCGTACGACTTGGCACGGCTCATGTCCAGCTTTTCAGCCTCCGCGATGGCCTGCTTGAGCTTTTCCTTGGCTTCGGATTGGGTTTTGGCGAGGACGCTCTTGTGGATGGGCTTGCCGGTGGCGGGATCGCAGCCAGCGGTGTAGCGGCCCTCCCAGCGGCCGTCTTTCCGCTTGCGCAGACTCCCCTCTCCATTTGCACGTTTCTTCGGCATGGTATCAACTCCTTTTCTTTGGTAGCCAACATACATACCACAAGCCGACCTTAATAGCTATCGGAGATGGGCAGAGTTAAGAGAAAGTTATCAATTCCGCAGCGAGGATATTCTTTGGTTACAGCGTGGTCATTTTTGCGCTGTGTTGGCGTCTATCCACTCCCGCAGCCTGTCCTTCGGCACTACGATGCGGCTGCCGATCTTCAGTGCAGGGAAGCCCTCGCCGTGAACCAATTCATACGCTCCGGCGCGGGAGATGCCCAGCACCGCCGCCACCTGCACGACGTTCAGCATCAGGGGCAGCTCGTCGTAATTCTTATAGGTACACTCGTTCATTCGCTCCTCCTTACATTATGCTCATGTCGAAACCGTGATACTGCTCATATTCTTCCTCGTAATTTTCCTGTTCCTGACGGCGGGACTGATACCACTCCACCAGCTCCTGTAGCAAGAGGCTGCTGTAATACAGCTCACGGGCAAGGTCGCTGACCTCGCTGTCCTCGTCCTCGCAGAGGGCGCAGATGGCGGCCACTGTACCCGCCATGCCGCAGACGGCATCCTCCAGCGTAGGTGTCGGCTCACGATGGTCATAGGCAATTTTCCGGCAGGCTTGCAGATAATCCGCGCCGCCCAATCGGAAGTATAGCTCCATATTCTCGCGCTTCAGCGTCTGGTCGAACAGCTTGCTGTCCCGGCAGCGGATGTTCTCCGGGGTGGTGTAGGTGATGTATTTCTGATGCGGCTCCCATTTCACATCATAGCCGTAGGCATTCATATACGCAACGAACTCCTGTTGCGTGCGGCTCTGCTCCATAGCCTCTTTGATATGATCCGTCAGCCGCCTCTTCCACGCCGGGATGCGGAACGGGTCGGCCTTGGACTCCGTGACGGACAAGCCGTACTCCCGACAGAGTTGGCTGCAGTAGTCCTTGACCTGCTGCATCTCCCTTGCGGACTGATGGAATTTCACGCCCGTCTCGAAATTGACGGAGTTCATGATGATATGATTATGGATGTGGGCTGTGTTCATGTGGGTGACCACGATGCACTGGTAGCCCTCAAAATGCTCCGCCAGCTTCACGCCCAGCTCGTGCGCCGTTGTAAAGTCCAGTGAATCATCCGGCGCGAACGCCTGCACGATGTGGTAGTAGCCGCGGCCCTCCGTTTTGCGGAACTGCTTTTTTACCGCCTCGAATTCCGGCACCGCCGTCCGCGCTACACAGTTGACGCCGCTGATAAGCTGCTCCACCGTCTTTTCCCGGTTGGTGACATAGTCGACGATGCCCCTCAGCCCACGCGAGACAGCAATAAATTTAACGTTTGCCATGTGTTTTCATACACCTCCATGAACGGCTCCATGTTGACCAGCTCGACATGACCCTGCCGCGCCATGACGACCAGCTGATTCAGGTTATTGCCCTGCCGCCGCAGCTCGCAGATGAGGTCATCCACGCCGTCGATGACCGTCACATCCTTGTCCATGGCCGCGTCCCGCACATACTGGCTGAGAGACTTGTGCGCCTTCTCCGCCTGAAGCGAGATGTATTTCTTCTGCCACCCCGCCACGCGGATGCGGATAAATTCTTCTTTCTTCATACGTTGCTCCTCCATGAAAAGGGGTGTGGGCTTAGCCCGCATGCAGCGTTTGGGGAGCGGTTTCGGCCAGGGGCCGAAAACCGTACCACAAACGCGAAACTTGCCATCGCGCCGAAGGCGCGATGCTCCGCTTTCCCCAACTCCCAGCGTCCTGTGACACTTGTTCCGCCCTGCGAGGCCACACAGCGGCTCATAGGGGCGAATGCGGCGCTTCTGCGGCTTGCGCCGACATCTTCCGCTGTACCCATTGTCGCTCGGCGGCCGCTTCGGCGAGGTACAGCTGGTGCTGGGTGTACCATTCCATCGCCTCTCGGATGGGGCGAATGTGATAACGCAGGTTGCCGTTCTTCTTCAGGCCGTTCCGCATGATGACCGATGTCGGCTCTACGGTGATGAGCCCTTTTTCTACCAGTCCGGCCACGTAGCGCTTGACGGAACTCTTGCTTTTGCCAATGGATTTTCCAATCGTTTCGTAGCTGGGCCAGCACTCGTAGGTGCGCGGGTCTTCCAGCCGCATCAGTACAGCGTAGGTCGCCAGCTCGCCGGTGCTTAAGTGCAGAGAGAATATCTCGTTGGGCAGTGGTGTGAAGTTTTTCGTTTTGTTGTTTTGTAAGTTCAATAGACACCTCCGATTTTTATTGACATGGTTGCGCGGATGATGTAGACTAATTACAATATTGATTAGACATCTCGCTCAAGTCTATCATAACATAGGCGGCATATCCCGTCAACGCTGTCGAGCATTATTTACAATTAGTCCATAATTGGAGGGTGTTATGTGGTACTGTAAAATGTATTTCCCCGGAAGGCATGAGGTCATCGAGAGCGACGCTTTCGGTACACAGGGAGCGCCGTCGCAGCGAAAGATATTTTCTTTTTTGGAGTCGCTGCTGTCCTTCACAGAACTGGACACTGGGAAGGTTGCCGTCGCGCTGCGGTGTATCTCCGACGACTTGGAGAGCCTCGACCGTGAGCGTGTGACCAACGCTATAGTCAAGCTGGGTGGGCTGGCGGAAACACACAGCTTCTTTCGCGTGCTGTATACCAAGTGGTTCTACCTTCATTCCAAGGGTTTTAAGAACAACGGAGAGAAAGTAACCTGTGCGTTAGACGAGTTACGGACACTGCCGGAGGAGCTGCCGCTGTACCAAAAGCAGATCCAGCGGTTCTTCGAGTTGGTACTGGATATAGACAAGGCCGGGCGCGAGCCCAGCCGGCAAGTCATGCGGTACTATCACTTCGACCAGCCTGACCAGCCCAGTGATCCGGAGTTGTTCCCGTTCCGTCTGCTGACCACGCGCTTTGAGCCGGTGGATGGCGATACTTGCGCGCCGGTGCTGTACGCGAACACCGTGGCGGATATGATCAGCTATTCTTTGCAGACTTGCGTGGAGCGCAGCATCACCGTGCGTCGCTGCAAAAACTGCGGGCGGTACTTCGCCCAGACAGGCCGCGTCAGCGCGGAGTACTGCGACCGCACGCCGCTCGACGGTCAGTCCAGCTGCCGTGCGATGGGCGCATTCCAGCAGTGGACGCTGAAGCAGGCGGACGACCCGGTGTTCAAGGTCTACCGCAGGGAGTACAAGCGACGCTTCGCGTGGATCAAGGCGGGGCGCATCAGCAACAGCGAGTTTTATGCGTGGAGCGAGCAGGCCAGAGAGCAGAAAAAGAAATGCGATGAGGGAGCTATCACCGCGGAGGAATTTGGACGGTGGCTGAAGGAGTCATAAGCAAGCAGAGGGCAGGCCAATGGCCTGCCCTCTGCTTGTCACATTCATCCGTACAGCACCACCATGATGTACTCATCCGATGACGCATTATACTGGACGGTGCAGTTGAACCGAGCGTATGTGCTGATGACCTCTGCACCGTCCAGTGCTGCGAGGCTGGCGAAGGTGGCATCTACGTTGCCGCAGACGGCGGCGTCGAGTGCCGCCTGTCCACCGTGTTCTGCCAGCCACGCCACGCTGTCCGCTGTGCCGGGGTAGTAGCTGGAATCAGCAGCGGTCATGCTGGTGTCGATGGTCACGCCGTACTGTGCCCGTGCATACTCGTTGCCCACGCGCATAGCTTCCTCGATAGAGTGGATGTCGCCGGTGGCGGGAGGCGCAGAGAATGCTTCCTCTACCGGTTGCTCCGGCGCGGTATCTAAGTCTGCATCAGACGCGGGTTCTGGCGTTTGTGCGGGTGCGTCTGCCGTTGGCGGCTCGGCTGGCACAGTGACCGCAGATTCTCCCTGCGGTGCGACAGAGGGCGTTTGTTGCGGCTGTGTGGGGACTTCTGACGCGACCTCGCTGGTCGCTCCCGCTGCCACCATCGGGGCGTCTTGCGTATTTGTTGCCGGAATAGCTTCCTCTTGTGCCATCGTGGGACTGGTGTCTGCGTCCGGAACAGTAGTTTGTCCGCAGCCCGTAAGCAGCAGGGTGGTGCAAATGGTGAGCAGTATGATCCTTTTCATAGCCGTATGCTCCTTTCGCTTTGGTAGCAAACACAACTACCACACAACCGTTCGCAAGTCAACGGGAATATAGAAGAAGTCAAAAAGCCAAGGATGAACGCAAAAGCTCATCCTTGGCTTTTTGGTACTATCAGCTTCCGGTGGTGTAGCCGCCGCCCACATCTGCACCATAGTCACAAGTATAGCGCCACGCCACAATGTCTCCGTCCTGTAATTGATAACGAGAACAGCCGTAGTTGGGGTACCAGCCGTTGACGGAATACATCCAACCTGAGCCTTCTCCCACGTCAAACTCATACAGGTTATTGATGCCCTCTATATAGGCGCTGTTGTACATGGGCGTCCAGCTGGACTCCATGTGTATCTTGTTGTCCTTGCAGATACGCTGAAGGACGTCAAAGACACTTTCACCTTCACTGAAGCTGACTATTGTGCTGGATAAGATCACGCCATCGGAAGGGACAAGTGGTTTTTTGCTCTCATCGCACAGTTCCCAGTTGTCGAGTATGGTCTCGCATGAAATGGAAAATGTACAGGTATAGGTGATACCGTCATCAATGTCCGCCTCATCCGGCTCTACCGGATCAGGACGGCCCTCCGGCACGGGGTCGGTTTGGTATCGATCCTGCTGCCCGACATCGGTCGTGACGGTATTGCCGCCGATAATCGAGGGATCGTTGGGGTCTGCGGAAGGCATTTCCGATCCTGTCTGCTCCTGCTGTTGGGTATTCTCCTCGGTCTGCTGTGTCCCGGCGGGTGTGTCAGACGTTTTCTCAATCAGCTTTCCGCCCACTAACAGCAGTGTCGCTACCAATACCGCTGCCGCAATACACGCGAAAAGCGTATGCTTCCAAGTTCTCTCCATGGGCTCTCCTCAATGCGTACTGCGACGTTTCCGCATAAGTACCGCACCTGCAGAGATAGAAAAGACAGCACCGCTTATCCAAAGAAGCATCTGACTATCATCCGCTGTATGCACAGCATTCTTTTTTGTGTTATCTGCCTTGTCGGTCTGAGCGATTTCAGACCAGCCTATGGCCACGGGAGAAAGTCCTGTCAGCGTTACCTGCAAGCCATCTGCAGTTTCAGTCACGCGGGGAGCTTCCATGCCTCCTGCCTTTTTCCCAAAGGAATCGGCGTCAAAAACGTGTACCACGGCAAAATTATGGCTGTCCCTACCTGTACCAGCGGGATAGGGCAGCAGTACCGTTATGCGCCCATCCGCAGGCAGCTTATCAGTACCGTCCGCCCAACCTCCAGCAGCATCCGGGATGAGGAAGGAGACATCGAACAGTTGATAGGCTGTACGTTTGATCCCCTTATCCACCGTCTGCAGCTTAGAGAGCATCTGCGCCTGCAGTTTTGCCAGCGTATCCAAGTCACTCATATTCTTCAGGGCTGTGGGGAGCGCGGTCAGCTCCGTCACCTGAATACGTCCGCCCAGCTTGTGATAACCGCAGATGGCACACTGATCACCGGTATACCTGTGGTTACTCTCGTTGACATGTGCCCCACACACAGCGCAGGCAAGCCAATGTGCTGTGTCGCTCATGCTGTAGCCAGAGGCCGTCCGATGCCCCAGTGCAGTAGCCAGCGTTTCAAACTCACTGCGGCCGCAGACGGAGCAGGTACGAGTCTTGAGCTTAGGCTCGGTGCAGGTTGCCGCCGTTTCCTTCCATTCGCCAAAGGTGTGTTTGCCGTTGGCACAGTCAGCTTTCACGTCGCTCATGTCATACAGCGCTGTTTTATTCTTCAACAACCGTTCATAAGCCACAAGGGCATAAGTCCCCTGCTGGGTGGCCATACCGTCCACCGCCGTAGCATTTCCATCCTTGTCCGTCAGGGTATGGTGAAAAGCCTTTTCCGCTGCGTTGTAAAACACCAGCAGTGCGTCCACAGCGGATTTGCCGCCCTTGACAAATCTCTCATCCGTGGCCGCATTGATGCCCAGCGCAGCGCAGGCTGTGATGACCTGTGCCGCACTCTCTGAATTTATCGTTTTCCACGATGCATAGCTTCCGCCATCCTTCTGCATAGTGGAGAGAGCCGTAACCGCTTTGTCTACGGCTTTCTTCACGTTCGTGTCGCTCATATAATAAGGCGCAAGTGCCTGCACAGCCATAGCCGTCATGTCCGGATCAGACGTAGAGGCGCTGAGATCCCAGCCGCCGTCGGAGAGCTGCTTATCGAGAATGTGCTTTATACATTTCTCCCGCGTATCCTTGTACGCTGTCTTATAGCTTTCACGGGTATCCAACGCGATCAGCGCAAATATCGGTCCGTTGAGCCCCTGCGCCGACACCCAGTCGAAGTTGGAGTACGGCTTCAGTAGGTCGCAGCCGCCAACGGAGGACGCATCTCTTCCGATGGCACTGAGTGCGATAATGACTCGCGAATTTTCCGTAGACTTTCCGGCCTTAATGACACCGTCACTGCCCACATAGCTCTTGCAGTAGGATGCCAAATTGGTATAGTACTGTTCAAAACGCCAGTCGCCCTTTTCATAGCGGCCACTGCGGGCAAGGGCGAATACATCCCACTCGTTGCCGAAGGTGGGGGCAGTCAGTTTCCCCGCCATGGTCGTCAGTGCATCCTCCATTGCCGTGATCGGATCTGTTCCCGCGGCAAAGGCCGTTGTGCACAAACCCAGCGACAGGACAGCCGCCAACAGTAATGACAGCAGCCGTTTTGTCGTCTTTATATTCATAGCTTTGTCCTCTCTGTCAATTCTCGATGATATACAGGTCGCCCGTTTCCGGGTCCTCATACACCACGCCCTTGTTGGTCAGGCCGCCGGTGGAGACATTGCCGGAGCTTTCGATCACATCCGCTGCGTCGATCTTATCCAGCTTGTCCTGTTCTATGGCTGTCTGTATGCGTGTGAGATCCACCCGCCAAAATGTAATGACCGCCGCCATTAGCCCGCAGGCCAGCACCAGCATCACATCCGTCAGGTTGGCCACATACTGCATGGGCTGCACATCTTCATCCTCACGAAGGCTGCTGCCACGCAGACCGCTTCCCCGGATCATCGCTCCGCCTCCTTCATCTCCTGAAGGCATCCCTCCATGACTGTTTCTACATCAGACAGGTCTGCGGCATACCACCGCTTGCGGATCGCGGAGATGACCGAGCACACCGCCGCGGCAATAAGTCCCGCGATAGTGGTGTCGAATGCCACGCTCATGGACTGCGACAGCGTAGCGGTATCGCCCTGTCCCAGTGCCACGATACCAGGACCCAGGGGGATCAGCGTACCCAGCAAGCCGAACATAGGACCGAGCTTGGCCACGGTGTCCGTAATGCGGACGATGCGGCGATAATAGTCCTCCTCCGCCTCCAACATCCGCTTGGCGGCGGCAATGCGTGCTTCCTCCGGGAGGTCTGCGGTGCCCAGCAGCTTGGAAAAGGCCAGCTTCTGCCGGTTCAAAAATGGTTCTTCCTCCAGCATGGCGCGGATAGCGTCCGGCGCGCAGCCCCGCATATCGTGCAGCAGCTCCACGGCGTTGGCCTTGTCGCTGCCGGCGCGCTGGGCGGCCTCGTAGATCACAAAGCCGATCTCAATGATGGCCACCGCGATCAGCAGCAGCAATATGATGTAGCAGGGGTAGCGCAGTCCCTGCCCGATCACATGAAGTATCTCTGTCATTGCTCGTTGTCTTCCTTTTTCTTATTCCTCCGAGCCACACCGCTATTGCCGCGGCGGAGGCCGTTTTTGCGTCCCAATACCACCAGCGTCACCACCAGCAGCACCGCCAAGATCACCCACAGCCAGTTGAAGCTGTGTATGGGTGCCTCGTTCGTCCATTTGGCGTACAACGTCATATTCCCGATCACGGTGTCCTTACCGAAATCCCACTGGTTCTGTAGATCGATGTCGCTGTACCAGCCCGCAAAATACAGACCGGCCTTGGTAGGATCGGCGGGCTTTGTGACCTTGCCGCCCAGCGCCACAGTCTGATCCGGCACTTCGCTGCCGCCGTTGCTCTCAAACCGCACCAGGCAGCCCTCGGACACCGTTACGGTCACATCCTGCGCCGTGGCGGCGTACCGATCCTCACCGCCCTTGGTGGACACAAAATTGTTGCTGCTGCGTATCACGGACGAGCCTGCCGTGCCGATGACTTTCAACTGGAAAGTACCGACCATGGTGTTGGCCTGCCACGTTTCTCCCTCTGCGTTAAAAGATGCACGGTTCATGTAGAATGCGTGATACCCATCCCGCAGCGTTATGTCGGTGGTGCGGATGGAATTGTTGGCCATACCGCTGCCTGGCACCAATTCGAAAAACGTTCCGTCATACAGTATCTCGTTCTGCATGGCGTACAGCGGGTACGGCTCGTCCGCATCAGTGCGGCGCAGGGTGAAGGTCACGGTGATAACGTCGCCGGTGACGGCCTGTCGTTCTGCCTTGCCATCCACGGATAGGACGAAATCGAAGCTCTTGCTCTCGTCCACGGCAAAAGCTGCGGTGGTCAGCGTCAGTGCCAGCATCAGCGCCGCCAGCAGGGCACTGAAAAATCGTTTTGTCATAAAACCTCCAAATCCGGGCCGTCCCCTGCCCCGAAACGGGGCAGGGGAGCAGTCCGGTCATTGCGGGAGCTTGCTTTTAGTTGTTGACAGCGGCGATGATCTTAAGCACATCTTCATTATTCACCGCCTTACTGCCGTCCATATCGGCCCGCAGGAACTTCTCCATGGTGACATTGCCGGCAAATCCCGTGTAATCCGCGTTATACATGTTCACGATCAGCTGTGCGTCGTTGATGTCCACACCACCGGTCATGTTCACATCGCCGGAGTAGTCCACGGTCTTCTTGCCGGCGCTCTCGTCAACATTCATGATCTTGACGCTGTTCTTGACAGTTTCCGCATTATCATCGGAGATCACCAGATATGCCCATGCCTGATACTTTTCGGAGTAGTACATGGGGGCGGTATTCTCGCCATAGCTGCAGGTCAGATAGCCGTTGGTCTTGCCGCTGCAGAGGACGAGCCACATGGTCTTCGCGGATGCGTCTGTACCCAGCTTCAGATATTCAACGACTTTATCTGCCGCAAAATCGGCCTTTTCGGTGTAGTCGATTTTCACAGCAAACGATCCGTTCGAAAGTGTGTACTTATCAAATCCGCCCGTGTAGGTATACACAAGATTCCCGTCTTTTTTTTCGGGCTCACCAAAATCCGTCCACTCAGCTGCCAGGTTCTGCTTGTACTGCACTGTGTAGTTGCGCTTGTCGTTCTGCTTGATAGTGACTGTCAGTGCGGTTGCGGATGTGGGAATCGTGCCGCCAGTAAGAGTTTTTTCCACACCATCGGCTGTATAGGTCAATGTTACATTCTCATCCCAGCCGTTACCGGTCTTAATAAGCGCAACAGAATCTGTCGCCTGCTTCACCGTGACGGTGATACTCTCACCCTTCACCATACTGCCAGGGATGGTGTAGGTGTAAGCGTAAGCCATTCGCTTCCCCTTTTGATCTGCAATCGCCACTCCACTCGCTGCAATTTCTACTTCGCCCACTTTGACAGTATAGGCTATAGGGTTATTATTCAGAGGCGAAGTCACCGTGAACGTCACATCCTCGCCTTCGGGGACGGTCATACCATCATTCAATCCGGCGATAGTTCCGCCGCCATTGTTGGGCACTTTCACTGTCACCATGGCTTTTTCTTTCGCGGCGACAACGATCTTGCCGGTAACATACTGCGCGGCGATGGTGTAGGTCGTCCCGTTCTTGGTCACGGGGACAGAAATGCCGTCCACTGTAGCGGTGACGGTATATGCCTTACCGTCGGTCACTTTAAAGGTATAATCCTCGCCTGCGGCGGCAGAGCCCTCTCCCTCGAAGCCCTCGGGCAGTGTGACGCTGTAGCCGCCCACCGTGACGGTGGTGGTCAGGTTGCCGGCCTTGGCCAGCGGAGCATCCTTGTCGATGGCGTTGGCCTTATCGTCGATCTTGGCATCGGAGACAGTCACTGTGGCCGCACCGATGGCGGAAAAGGTCTCAAAGGTCAGCTTGAACGCCGTGTCACTGCCATTGATGGCATGGTGGCTCGTTCCGGCGATCCTCAGCTCGCCCTTACCCAGCTCGGTCACCTTCGCATCAGCGGGCGCGATGCTCTTGTACCGCAGCTTTGCTGTGTCATAGGTCACGGTGAAGGAATAGGCGTTAAAGGTGTTGGACGCGCTATAAGTCCCGTTGGCCTCGGTCAGATGCACGGCCACAGGCACGATGGTCTCGCCGTTCACACCGGCGCTGATGCTCTTCGGCACGCTGACCTGATAGCCCGGCGCAGGAGGCGTGATGGTGACGGTGAGGGAAATCGGATCAGTATTTGCGGTTTTATTTTCGTCCTTCAGCATAGAAGAAACGACCTGTGCAGAAAACTCTGCATCACCTTGAATATCCTGTTTTGCAGTAAAGGTGATCGTTGCGAATTTTCCCGCTGCAATGGGACTATCGACAGTCGAGCAGAAATAGTTTACCTGCACATATTTCTTGCCATTCTCTGTTTTTACATCTTTAACAACGTTGGTATAACTGTCAGCGCCGACTCCGCTATTAAACTCAAACTTGGTATCATCAAAATAGAGGCGCGCCTCCGCCGAAGCAATGTCCTCTATCTGTTCATCAAAGGACAATGTTACAGTTATGGTCTCCCCCTGCGCAATGGACGTCTTGTCCGCAGTGGGGGTAAGGCTAAGTGCAAAAGCCGATACGCAAAGGCTTATCATCAATATGATGGCCAACATAAAAGAAATAACTTTTTTCATATACTCTCCTTATTAACCCAAAGAGCTTCTAAATCCATTGACATACAATGCGATCAATCCGGCATCATTTATGGTAACACCATCGCTCTTAGTCACATCGGCAGCTTTGAGCTGTGTCTCATTCATCGTTCTATAGCCATTAACATACAGCGCGATCAAGCCCGCATCATTGATCGTGACCTTGCCGTCGCCGTCCACATCGCCCAGCGTGCACTTCGGCTCTTCCGGCTCGGTTTCGCCGATGTGCTTCAAGTTGAACTTGTCCAGAATGCCATTCAACGCATCAACGCTTTCAGCCTGCAGCAGCTCCCACTTGGCCTGACGCATGTTCTGATACGCATCGCGGTCTTTGCCGGAGTGGATGTCCACTGCCGCGTGTACGCCGGTGCTCATCATCAGCTTCATATAGGCTTCCAATTTCTCGGCCTGCAAGGTCGTGGCATTCGCAATAGCTGCCATATCCTGCAGGATGTTCAGATCTTTTTCCACCAGCGCCGCACCGGTAATAGGTGCGCCGTAGTAGGTGCGGGCAGTGTTGACCGCCGCAAGCTTGGTGTCATCAGGCTCAGTGTAGGTGTAGCCGTTGTCGCCCACATAGACGGCGCGGATCAAATTGTCTTTGGCCGCCGTCACCGTGGTAATGGCATCGGCCAGCAGCTTTGCCGCAGCTTTATTATCCGTGAAGCTGGCTCTTGCAGTTTCGGCCGCAGCAAGGTAGTCGTTGGCCGCCGCAGCGTTGGCACGTACCTCCATAGGCAGCATGCCGGTCAGTTCCTGATTCTCATAGGTGAGGCTCACAGGGAACCAGTAGAAGCCGGGACGGTTGACGGTAAGGATGGTCGCGCCGCTATCACTCTTGCTTACGCTGTATAGACTGTTGCAGGCCGTGGTCAGCGCTGTCCAATTCGGCTGTGCGAGGTTGGTGAAGGAGGCTGTAGATCCATCATATGTCACACTTTGAACTGTGCCATTTTTATACACAGCCAGCGCAGCAACTACGGGTCCATACTGCTGATTATCGCCAGGTGCTTGTTTCAGCCAGCCTGTATACTTTTTCTCACCGTATGTAAACACATAATTGCTGCCGCCGCCTATCATTCCATCACTATAATAAGGCTGAATTTCAGTGTATGCTCTTGTGGCGGAAATGGTGTTACCAGCCGGATCATAGTATCCCGGCCCCAGCGCATAGTCTCCCGCCGCTGGGCAACTGATGTTCAGCTTGTAGTAATAAGTCGTATTTTCCACCGTATAAGCGATATAAACAGTTTGATTTTGTACTGTGGGTGTATTGTAGAAATACCATGTACCGTAAGAATAGCCTTTATTTGTTTTAACAGCCAGGGTATTCAATCTTGCGTCATTACCAATTTTTGTGTTATCGCTATCACTTGCACTGACGTAAATGCGCCGAAAATCCTCACTGCGAGAAATTTTCATCTCTTCCAACGCCAACGCGCTGCTAAATTTGGTATTTATGCCGCCGGTTGTCAACGTAAAAACCTTTTTGTCGTTTCCCACCGTCACGGTGAGCGTGTTCGCACTGGCTGCCTGCGTGCTGACGCCGCTGTTCACGCTCAGCGTGGCCGTTTTGGCCGTCAGCTTGTCGGCGGGCAGAGAGTACACATGGTACTGCGCCGTGCTGTGGTCGGCCTTCAGCGCTTCCCCATCCAGCTTGACGGTATATTCCTCCGCGCCGGGGTCGCTCTGTACGTTCAGCCGCACCGTGGCGCTGCCGCCCGCGTCGATCCGCTGGCCGCTGGTCAGCCCGGTGACCTCATCGGCTGCGTCACCCGTCAGGTACACGCGGGTGCCCGTGTCGCCGCCGGCAAAGGCCGTGACGCACAGAGTAAGTGCCATCACCGCCGCCAGCAGCAGGGACAATGCTTTCTTCATCTTGTCTCCTCCTAAGTTTTTCTGTTTCCAGCTCACCTTCCGCCGCAGAGCGGGAGGTGTAAGTCTACTCATCTGCGGGCAGCCGATCGATCAAGCCGTTGCAATACTGCACCAGCAGCAGAGCATCGTGAAATGTGACCTCGTCATCACCGTCCACATCAGCGGCAGTCAACTGCTCATCCGCCAGCTCACGCAGCCCCTTGAAGTACAGTGCCAGAAGTCCTGCATCGGAAATGTCCACCGTGCCGTCGCCGTTCACGTCACCGTACAGAATACCCACCGGCAGGGAAAACAGCGCTGTGTATGTGGATGCTGCCGTGGTCACATATCTGCCGCTTCGCAGCAGAACGACCTGAATTTCCTCGCTCTCGCCGACTGTGCCTGTGTAGGTCAGGGTAATATCCTCCGCCGCTGCGCCGTCCATGCTGACGGCGCAAAGCGCTCTGCCGCTATCTGCCGCCGTCAGCAGGTCCGTGACGCTGCTCAGCGTCACGCCCTCCGGGGCGGATACCAGCACCGTGTCGTACTCCGTGCCCGCAGGCACGGTCACTGTGGCTGTACCTGTCGTGCTGGGAATCGCAGTCAGCACCGGCGCGTCCTGCGGGACTGTCAGTGCGTTGCTGCCCAGTTCGGCAGCAAGCAGGCGAAGGTCGTTCCACGCCACCACCCCGCTGCCATCAATGTCGCACAGCGGCGTCCCTGTTTGACCCAGCAGGTCTGCCAGCCGCGACACGTCCCGCACATCCAATAGCCCATCACCGTTGATATCGCCGGACGGCGGCTCTACCACCACAGTCATGGCCGGGTAGACACCGTTCAGCACGGTAAAGCTGCTGTATTTCTCCGGCAGCACCGGGTAGAAGCGGTACGCCCCCGGCGCGCCGAACTCGTAGTCCAGCCGCCACTCCGTGATGCCGGTGAGTATCTGACTCTTGCCATCTACCGTGGCCCGCAGGTATGTGGGGAAATCCGCTGTCGCGGCATCCTGCGTTGTTCCGTAGGCCACAGTCTTGACACCACTTTCGTGGGTGGGGAGCTGTATATCCGTGACCTTGTTGCCGCCCAGCGCCGCCACCAGTGTGTTCAGCTCGTCGATGTCCTCCGAGGACATTTCCCATGTAATATCCGTGCTCTTCTCCAGCAGGTCATCGTAGCATTCCTTCCTACCGCCGACCTTCAGCGCCTCACTGCCGCGCAGAGAGGCCAGCACGGTATAGAGCTTCGTGCGATCCATAAACGTCCGCGGGCTCTGCGCCGAGGGATTGCTGTTGCCCAGGTCGCCGCCGTAGCCCACCAGTGTAAACTGCCAGCGTACCACCATGCCGTCCTGCGCCGCCACGTTGCCCGCGCCCACATCCGGGAAGGCGTTGTTGAGCGAATACATCCACCCGGATTGGTGGTAATAATCGTACTCGCCCAAATATGCCGGACTGCTGTCCTGCGGCGATATGGTCTTTCCCGCCGGGAGCATTGCGTAAATGTAGCTGGGAATCGTTACTATGCCGCGGTCGGCATCCTGTATGTCGGACAGATAGAAACCGCTTGTCAATGCGCCGGTGTGGAGATACTCCCGGTTTTCCGCCGTCAGCAGGCGGTCAAGCACCTGCGCCAGCGTTTCACCCTTATAGAAGGCCACCTTCTGCGGCTCCGCGATAAATCCCTGTCCCAGCGTCAGCTTTTCCACAGACATGACCACATAGCCAGCCGGCTCCGTATCGGCGTAGGCAGGCGCTGCCATGCCGCACACTGCGGACACTGTCAGCAACAGCGCGAGGAGCAATGCGCCTATTCTTTTCTTCATACGCCTTACTCCTCCTTCCGCTTTATTCCGCGAATAATGCCAACGGCCAACAGAGCAGCACAAGAGGGCAGAAGCACCGCCAACTCATTCACCATGTTGTCTGTTGTGCCCTTTTGCTCGTCCTTGCTCACAGAGATCACGCGGCGTGTTCCCGTGCCATCTCCGCTGCTCTCTCCGGCAGGTGCATCGCCCGCGGGCGTTGTGTTGGGTTTGGCCGTGGAAGACTGTGTTTTTCGCCCAGTCTGCGACGTCCCCGCGTTGGGCGGCACAGTGCCCGTATCACCTTGCGAGGGCAGCGGATCTGTAAGCAGATCGCGGTACTGGCCGCCGGTGACGGGCTGACCGTTCAGCGCACCATTGATACCGCCGCTGTCCCCGCCGTTTCCGCTGTTTCCACCGTTTCCACTGCCTCCGCTTCCGTCATCGCCCATGTCGTCCGGCTTCTCCGGGTCCGGGTTGATCACCACGGTCAACACGCGCTCCATGGTGCGCTCCGCATCACTGGCCCACTCATATCTCCATTGCCGGGTATCATCCCACTTTTCCTCGGTCTGCCTGTTCAGCTCATCCAAGTCGATATTCTTGACGCGGAATTTGTATGTGCCGCAGACATCACCGTTAAAATCCTCCATAGTCTTACCGCTGTAGGACGTTCCGCTGACGTATTCCCACTCTGTGGGCAGGTCCACTTTGCCGCCTCTGCCGCTGGGATCGAACCACATATTCCCTATGCCACTTTGGCCCGTCAGCTCTCCCTTTTGCACACGGAGTATGGCCTCGCCCTCCGCAGTGGTCTCTGCGCCTTCGGGGAACTGTACCCTCTCTACACGGTCAACGTGTATCTCCGTGCCGCGTATCACCTTGACCTCCGGCAGCATCACACCTTCAGCGGCTTTATATCCTGCGGGCAGGCGCACCTTAAAGGTATAATTGCGCGGATTTTCGTCCTTGTCCACGTAGAAAGGTGTATCCTCCCACGTCACCGTGAGCGTCTTCTTTTCTCCGCCCACCGTGGCAATGACCGTCTTGGGCAGCTGAGCGATGACCTCCTGCCGGGTCGTTTCGTTGGGAACAGAAAGCTCTGTGATATCCAGCGGTTCAATATCCGTCACAATGGCAGCGATCTCCTCGGCCTTGAACGTCTCTATCGCCGCTTGTATCGCGTCCACCGCGCTGTTGATGTTGCTTATCTGCGCTCCCGTCAGCATCTCACGCCGCCTGCTGTAGTACGTGTTGTACACGGCCTGCGCTTGCTGTATCGCACCGGCCAGCTCACTTCGCGCCTCGTCCGGGTATTGCCGACTCTCGTCAGCCAGAAGGTCCTGTGCCTGCTCGATGCCCGCACCTATCATGCTGACATCGTAGTTAACGTCCACAATCACTTCTTTACGCAGCGGTTCGCCCTTGCCGTCATCAAAGCACAGCGTCACCTTCGTGCTGCCTACCTTATGGAGCGTTACTGTAAAATTGCCGCCATCCGACTTCCCTGTACCGGAAAGCACGTCCAGCTTTTCGATCTCGATGGTGAACCAGCCCTTCTGCGCGGCTGCCGCCGTATCGATCTGCGTTCCGTCCTCGTCCGTGATAACGACGCTTGCGTATGTCAGCTGCACGCCACGCTCCACGGAATTTGTCTTTGTGATCAGCGCCTCCTTATAGCCATATACCGCCGGAACCAGCATGCCGCGGCCACCGGCCTTGGTCACATGAAGCACATATTCCGTTTTTGCCACGCCATTCTTGGCTGCGACCGTGACTGTTACATCAAACGCATCCTTTTTCATAAGCTGGTCGGCGTAGTAGTCCGCCACATGGTACGTTCCATCTGCGTTCAGATACCGATTTTGGGCCACATCATTACCACCGTAGACCGTCGCCGTCTGGCCCTCCTTGAGTTTTAACGCCAAATGCACCGGCTGTCCTTCACCCAGGAGGAAACCATCCACAGGTAGCGTTACGTTATACTCTGTTGTCTCGTCATCGAAGCCCTCCAGACGGTTTACGCCCTTTGACCCCTCCAGCCAAACAGATATTCCCTCCGGCGTCGCATCGCTTTCCGTCGGGTCGTTGTAGTTGACCACAATGGCCACTGTTCTATAGGCGGGTGTCTCCGCTGGCTTACCGTCTACATATTTGGACTTGTCCACGCCATAATGCCGCAGCAAAAACCAGTTCATACCCGGTTTCAGCGTGATCGCTTTTGATACAATATCCTGCTGGATGTCCTTATCATCCGCCAAGGAGAATTTCTCTATCACTTTCCCGGCTTCGTCCACCAGCTCCGCATAGAACTCGGAATTTGCGCCGCCCTGCTGCAAGACCTGAAACCCTATTCTCACCGTATCTGTCAGGCTGCTGCCATGAAAGACACGCTCGTTTTCTTTCTCAAACTTGCTGACCTTCTCGGGATCGGCATTTCCTTCCTCGTCGTACAGCTTCAGCGTCGCAGCATTGAACCCACCGCTGACTGTGCCAAGGCTGCAGAACACATAGCTGCTGGTCAGCCCAGTTTCCGTATCAGTCAACGTCAGTGCGAATGTATTTTTCTCGGCCTCATAGGGTACGTCAAAAGAAAATGCTCCATCACTGACGGCAATGTCGCGGCCATTAAACTTTACTGTTACTCCGTCGGGAACAGCGGCGTACAGCGTCCGCACATTCCCAATGTTCAAGCCATTGCTGAGGAAATAGGCATAAGTCTCCGGCGAAAACGCCGGGTAAACACTTGTCAATGCACCACCGCCCGCACTGTCAGACAACGCCGTCAATTTAGGGAAATCCGCTGTTTTTTGGCTTTCAACGATCTCGTTAGCTCTATTCTTATACTCGTTCAGCGTAGTCCCCACCGCGTCCTTCATACCGCTGTTGTGAATGGCGGCTTTACCGGCCTGCAGGCAGCGTGCCAGCAGTTCCCGCTGTGCCGCGGTAATTTCGCCGCTGCGGCATTCCTCAATGTGCGCCGTCAACTCTTTGACTGCCGCCGCTTTGACCGCCCACAAAGATGCTTCCTTTGTCGTTGTCACGATCAACGTTTGATAACCGTTGTAGGCCACGGCTGCCTTGTTCTCCAAATATGCGGCGCTGCCCGGCGCAAATGCTACGTCGCCATTGACAGCCGCCGTGGCGATGACCGTGCCCTTTTCGGCGTTGACAGGTTCAGTTGACTGGACTAACAGCTCGTATTTGCTGTCTGCCGCCTTGTTGACAACCGTATTAAATCCGTCCGCGGGCGTCAGGCTCGTAACGCCGCTGACACAAAAGCCCGCCGCATCAAATTTCTCCGCGTACAGTGTAAAAGTCGCTGTACTGCCGGAGACAGCGACTTCCAGTTCCGCCGTGTTTGTGGACGCCGCCTCCGCCTGTACGGGCACAACACCAAAAGCCATCACCGCTGCAAGCAGCAGGGACAGCCACCTCACTTTATAGTTTTCTCTTTTCTTCACGCTGCGTTTCTCCTTTTTACTTAAGAGGGAGGGCAGAAGAGATCGGCAAACCCCTCCTGCCCCTATGGAAAGCTGACAGTCTCCGTCCAGACCGTCATGGCTTGACAAGGGTAACTCAGCAGGACACACACCGTACTATCTCTTTACGCCTCACAGCTCTCTCGTGCATCCGCTGACCGCGTCGGAGGTTCTTGGCCTCCTGCTTCTGCCGCTTCTTCTCGGCACGCTCGACAAGGAACAGCGGTTTCTGTGCCGCCTTTTCCTGTCTGTAGCGCAGGGTGTTGTTCAGTTTCGGCATCGTCCTGGGTACAGGTAAGCCTACCGCCGTCATGGCAGTTTCCCAACTACCGAAGCACTGCTCGATGAACGCCCCGCCGTCTATTTCCGTAGGACTGGGATTGTGCCCCAGCGCAGCGGCGCACACGCTCAAATATTGTGCCCGCGCTGCGCGAGTCGTCCCGGCATTCTTTTCGGCAAAGGCCGCGTCCCGCGCCGCCAACGCGTCCTTAGTGCGCTGGGCGATCTGCCGGTCGCGCCAGTTCTCAACATCAAAATGCTGGTTGGGGTTGAAATGGCTCATGGACATACTCCTCCCTATGGCGATGTGGCGGTAAGAAAAAACGCTGACGAATCTCGTCAGCGTACACTCCTACCCTCGTCACAACGAAGAAGCGCCGCTGCAAACAAGTTCTCCTTCGTGTAATTCTACTGCCCTCGCGCCACGGGATCTCTCCCTCGTACACGACCTACCTTCTCAGGACTCGCGTCCCAATGGCGGGTATTGCCCAGCGGCTCAAAGCCGTTTTGGTCGTTTCCTTGCGCTCACAGTGCCGTCCGCGGTGGGTTTGGTTACCCATGTTCCTTTAAGGCTGTACCCTGACGAAAAATCGTCTTTACAACGCACAGCCACACAACGTCACAGAACTCAAATAGTATTTAATTTCCCAAATTTTGGCCTTTTTATTTCGCAAAGTAACATACTTTGCGAAATTGAGTGCAAGCCATTGCGAGACAAGGCTTTCAAGACTTGTTGGTAAAATATGTTGCATTTCACAAGTCCTTGTTGACAAGTCAGAAAAGCTGGAATATACTGTTATACGGTCATTTTTAGGGTCTTTTCGCAAAGTATGTTACTTTGCGAAAATTTTTAAAGACTCACTTAGATAGGAAAAAGACGCGCCAAAGCGCGTCTTTTTCGCCGCATTCACGGGGTTGCTTTTACTTCGTGAGGTTCTGCCCATAAGACACAAGGATGCTCATTTGATTGCGTAGCGACTCCGAACAAAAGACACCCCGCCGCAGAGCTTTTGAATTCTTGCGACGGGGTGTCCCGCATCAGCCGCCATTGTGCCACAATGTGTACTTATGAAAATGTGGCCTCCGGCGGTTCTTTTTTGCGGTTGTCTCCCCCGGGGGGTGGTTTCAAAAGGAGGGGGCCGGCGTCCCCGACGGCCCCCAAAAAGGCACCCCGTAGGGGTGCCTTTTTGTTA
>OICB01000191.1_pt1 | contig 40862 bp, 38 predicted proteins | sample 1581121 | NCBI WGS metagenome assembly OICB01 (sample SAMEA3882544, study PRJEB24775) | human gut metagenome | biome: human-associated habitat; feature: intestine environment; material: feces | place: Netherlands | collected 2009/2010 | reverse complement strand
TATTCATATTATAATTGTTTTGAAAATTGATAGTAGTAAATTGTTCCTTAGGTTATCCTAATTATAACTCCCTATATATCAGTTACTTCCCTGATTAGGGTTAAATTTTATTACCCTGAGCTCATAATAAAAGAATATTATTTATATATTTGCATAAACATTTATTTAAAACAACGGAATTATGATTGCAGAAGGTGAAATCAATAGGCTGAAAGAATTACCCGAAGAATATGATGTCGAACTCTTCAATTTTTATTATAAGGGCATGACACCCTTGATTAGGAAGTTAGCTAAAAACATTGACCCAAGAAGATTCAATGTTTCAAGGGATATAATAATCTCATATTTTTATGACAAATTACTTTATGTATTTCGGAAGTATTATAATCTGAGTACTGAGAACCCCGAAAAATTTAAGGCTACCATCATTAGCTCTCTTCAATTATATAAGACTCGATTATTAATCAATGCTTATTCCAAACAATCTTTGGATTTTAATGTTGCTATTGCTTCTTTCGAAGATTGCTTTGAAGGAGCAAAAGAAGATTTAGCTGATTTATCAGAAGATGAAAGGGTTAAACAAGAAAGGATATCTGAGATCCATGAATTTATGAGAGCTAACCTTTCTGCTGATGCTTATCTGTTATTTCAATTACAGATGAGTCCTCCTCCTTTCTTTTACAGTGAAGAATCTAAACCCAGGCTTACAACTAGCTCTTTATTAGATTTTTTCGAATTGCCTAAGACTAAGCTTTACATTAAATATATCTCTACGCTTAACAAGGAAATTCATGAAGCTATCGAAGATATGAAAGAAACATGGGGATAATCTACAACAAAAAACCCAGGCCCTAATTGATAGAGTCTGGGTTAAATGTGTTATCTTATTATAATGTTATACCTATTCCTGTTTGGGAGGAAAGATTAATTCGATTAATGGTTTAAGTATACTATACAATCCGCAAGCAGAAAGCCCAGCAAATACTCCATATAGAATTACCATATACCAGATTAATCCTTCTAATACTGGAGAAATTTGTAGTATCCATCCGAATAAGCATGATAAGATCCCCACTGCAATTGAAACTAATGGTTTAGCCCATTTCTTTTCACTAATTCCCGGGATTAATTTTGATAGTTGGGTTACTACCAATGAGACTAAAGTCATAATCCCAGTAAAAGATGCAAAGTCTGTTACAAGCCCAGGTTCAATTGCTTCTTCACTTAAACCCATTGCGGTTTGAGCAGCGATTCCCACTGTGAACATTAAAAGCATGTTCAACATAATAATTAACTTCTTGAGTAACATTTTGTTATGAAATTTTAGTTTAACATAGGATTTACATTAAAAAAATAGTAAGGAGAAGGCCTTTCACAAGGTACCCTCTCCCACCAACATATAAAAAAACCTAAGAACAGAAGAATTAACCTTTACCTTCTATTGCCCAACTTATAATGGTTGAACCCGCTTCTAGGGTTATATCCCTAGAAGTATTACCAGAATCTGTATAATCTCGATAATCACCGCTTACTTGATGTGCAGTTCTAATTCGAGTTACTACTACACCGGGCAAATTAATATGAAGTTTATCTCCCACAATAAAAGTTTGAGCTGGGAATGATAATGGTAAACTTGAAAGTTTATGAGTTCCCATAATACTACCATTTCTATAGATATTAATATCTCCAATTGAAGGAGTATTATTTTTTGTGAGATTCAGTGAAACTTTCACGGTCTGTTGTGGAGGCTGAGGGTCCTCTTTACTAACGGCTTTAATATCGATATTAAGAGCTCCAGAAACCACAAATTGAACTTGATGATCTGTAGTACCAGTGTACTCTCCATTAACCGTATATTCCCATTTATTGAATTTAGAACTACCATCTTGGCCTACTACCTGGATTACGGCACCCTTGGGTAAATTCCAATCCTTAGTTGTAGTAACAGATGTTACTCCAGTATCTGGAACTTGACTTCCACCAGAAGCAGTGCTATGTGAAAGAACATATTGACATTTTCCATCGGTACTTACTTTAATATGTACTGGATATGTCTCTTCTGGTTTCTCTTCGAATATAGCCCAATAAGTAGCACTGGAATTAGCAGTGAATGTATAACTAGCAGATCTAGATACTACTTGTCCATCCCTACCTCCAAGTCTCCATTCAACGAAATTATAACCAGACCACGGAGTAGCGGTAATGGTTACCCTTGAACCCTTAGCATAATATTGAGACATTGGTTCAGTTAAACCACCTCTATCAGAATTGGTTTTAATCAATACCCGTTCTGGTTCTGGTTCTTCATCTTTCATGAACAGAGCATAGAAATAATAATCACCAGTAACCGTATGCTGGAAGCTTGCAGGATAATCCAACTTAATACCACTAGGTCCTCCAGCTCTCCATTCCAAGAAGGAGTATCCACTAGCAGGTTGAGCAGTAATTCTAATTGTAGTACCCTCCTTATATGAATTTACACCAGCTGGAGATGTTGTACCACCAGCACCTGAGCTTACTCTGATTTCGAAATAATTTTCTACGATCTTTTCGTTAGCTGAAGCGTACAGAACCAAATCCTGATCGGGCATATTGAATGAGTGAGTAGCATTGGTGGATACCAAATTAGAGGGTATAACAGAATCTCTGTACCATCCAGCAAATTCGTAATCCTGAGAAAGAAGGTTTGCCCTCACTGTTACTGGGTCATTTACAGAATAAGCTCCTGCACCCGATAATTGGAAGATACCACTTGGAGCACCCAATAATGTTAGATCTCGTTTTGGTGGTACCAATTTACAAATAACATTCGTAGTTTTAGTTACCCCAAATGTTAAAGGATTAATTGTGTATCTTACTCCATCGATTTCCCAATAATCGAATCCATACCCAGTTACTGGTACACACTGAAGTGTAGCTTGAGTATTAATAGAATACACCCCTTCTCCACTAATCATAGCCTTACCAGCGGGATTAACTGTAACACTAACTTTTACCTTTGTAGAAGAACCATTAAAGATTGCCTTTAAGTTTGTGTTCTTTTTAACCTCTATTCGATAAACTTGTTCATTGGAGATCAAAGCATCACCCTCATACCATCCAACAAATCCAGAACCACTGGCGGGAGAGGCAACTATGGTTACAAGAGATCCTCGTTTATACCTACCTGCTCCAGTTACTTCACCTGAACCAGTAGTACCTGCCGCAGAAACAACTTCAATGTTCAGATCATACATATCAACCAAAGATATCATTCTTGAGATATCCATTGTAAAATCTGCCTTACAATGTACATCCGAAGCAATAAGATTTGGATTGGTATCTTGATCTCCAACTGGGTAGAACTGAAGTACTAATTGGAAATTACTTTCATACATATTCAACAGCCCATATACACTGTAATTGGTTTGTTGAATTTTTTCTCCAGTGTCTTCATTTTGTGAGTTGTTCCTTAACCAGTTAAAAGCTACTGGAGTTTGGAATTTAACATTGAGTGGAGTAGGCATTATATAATCCATGGTTGCAGAGAGCTCGGCAACTAATTGATCTTCTAAACTCATTTGAAGAGAAGAGAAATCCAAATGGATACCCGCAATCAAGTTAATTGCATCCCCAAGAGTACTCAATGTAAGGCCCGGGTCTTCGATAGTAACAATGTTGGATTTATTAAATCGAGTAAGTGTTCCATTAGTATATTTTCTCTTACTTACTTTCTGAGTAAAGTTTGAAAGTCCAATTGACCTTGAATCATATTTAGGGATTAACAGATTTAGGTTAGCCATATCAGCTTCATACCTCGATAAAGGTACATAATCCGTTTCTCCCCACATATAATTATAAGGATTCATGATATCCTTGATAAGGTAATCTTCTCCAACAACTTCTACAGAGAACATTGCAAGTACTACCTCTTGGTTTCTTCTAAGTGTACCACTTAATAAGGATAGCCAAGTTTCCATTGTGGAGCTTGATTGTTTTAATTTAGGTGTCCAAGCATCTTGCTGATCTGGGTTTACATAAACTCTGTAAGATGTAATTGTACCACCTTCTTGTTTGGAGAAGAGATGAGTTGCGATTAAAGCTACCTCTTTTACTCCAGTAAATTTACCTAAGCTTAGAGGTACCTCCAATTCTGAGGATTCTAAAGTTAAAATCCCATCTGGTGTGATACATGCAGATTTGGGATTAACCAACACATTTCTTTCGTTTGTTAAGTTATGACGGAAATTCTTTGTATCGTCTGCTGAAATCAACAGAGTAGTTCCATCATAAAAGATTACATTATATCCAAATAATGGTCCAATTCCAATTGGAATAGCAACAGCTTCACTAGCTTTCTTAGACCTGATCTCGGATAAGTAATCATGATACCGAATCTGTCCCATAGGTTTACTTTTTTAAGTGTTCATATACATATTGGTTTATATCTTCGATTCCTTTTATCAGGGATTCACAGAAGGCATTATTTATCTTTTCATCTTTTAGCATATTTACCTCTTCTCTGTTATCCTGGAATAACCATTCGATAAGCATGGCATAATAATTTCCCATTAATACGGTGAAGTTGGCATCCTTATCACAATCCTGCATATCTGGAGACCCATATCGGAATTTAAGTTTAGGGAAATCCTTTTTTAATTGTCCATACATCATGGATGAAAAGATATCGGATTGAGTTTTTCCCGGAGAGGTATAAATCTCTACTCCAGAGGCAGTGTACCAATTACTACCATCTCCAGCTGCATTATTATGTAAAGAGATAAGCAATTTTACATTTGAAGTTGGGATACTGTTAGCTTCCAACTTTCGTTTGGATAGTCCGGGTTCCTTTAAACCCTGGGTAGTAAAATGTACCTCATACCCGATTGTGTCTAGCTTACTTGCTAGCTTTTTACAAATTTCTCTACTCCAAAGATATTCTTTGTGAGTACCATCTGGAGAACATTTACCCTTTACATCATTTCCATGTGCAGGGTCTAAGATAATACATAATGATTTAGTGTTCATGAGTTTTCTATTTTAGTTACATAATTCAATTTCAAACCTTGCATGAATAATTCGAGGGATTGGTCCATTTGAGACAATTGAAAATGTTCTTTTGGTATGTAGATTTGTTCCAACATCAGATTAAATAAATTTTCAGTATCCGTTTCTACATCTAAGTATACTCCCAGAGGTTTGGACTTATATCGAAATTTATTTAAAAATGTGGAAGTTTCCGAATGGATATTTTTAAGGATCCTTTGAACTTTTAATTCTGTGTTTTCTTTATCAGAAATATGGTTCTCAGATCTTACTCGGATTATATAATACTTAATAAGTACTGAATTGTGATTTAGAACTTCCCTAATCATCGAATTTGCTTCTTCCTTACCAATATCGGATTCTGATAATCCTTCGAAATAATTATCAATTTTATTGGATACATCGGAAATCCCTTGAACCCTTTTGGTTAAAAATACTGACTGGGATACGAATACCAATACGATTAATAACATCATCACCATGAAGACACCAAAGATAATTTTTAATGCTCCATAATTAGATGCTGCTTCGGCAAGTTCTAAAGATACCTTGGTTAGTTTATCAATATCCTGAATTTGTTGTAATAATATCATAAGTCATCTCTTTCATATTTTGCAATGATTTGAGTAGATTCTGTTACTTTAAATGTATAAGAAAAACTTGTAGAGAGTAGTGTTCCTTGGTTATCATACCAGCCCAAGAATATGATATTGGATTCGTAATAAATACTAACCGTATGGTCATACCCTCTTACTGCTTTATCTGTATTACCAGTAACAACCACCATGCCCTCTTCGATGGATGGACCCTGTGTGCTTACGATAATATTACAGAAAGCATAAGCAACCATTAATTGAACATTAATTGGAGCATACTTAGCAAGCACCCTTTCCAATCGAGCTTGTTCTTCTGGTTTAAGGGTTGAGGCTACTGAGGTTAAATCAATGATGTAACTTGAGCAAGCTTTACAATCTGTGGAATCACCATCGTATTGATAATTGCTATCATATGTTAATGATGTATCATATCTTGCTTTACCAACGATAGTGGTTAATAAGTTTTCCTCTTCTAATGTGTAACCTTTGAGTTTAAAGTATGCAGTAAGTAATACCCTGTAGAACTTTTCTGTTCCTCGGATTTTATATAGGGATACTGCATACCTTATCAACCTTCGGTCAATAGCTGAGTAGTATTTTACTACCCTTTGAGCATTCTCTGGTTTATATCCCAGTTTAGTAGAATATTCCAACTGAACATTGTATTCCAAGTACCATACATAGAATGGGGGATTATGTAAAAATTCTCCTTCTGTTACTGGAGTAGTATATTCTTGTGGGGGAGCCCCTAAAAAATCATAGATATAATCGAGTAATCCCGCTCTGGTAGTTTCTACATCGATGATGTCAAGGATATTATCTATATTGGGCAACATCGATGAATTCCTATCAGTATCATCAACAACAGATTCTCCGATTAATTCTAAGAACCTTTCTAATACTCCCTTATCATTTTGATCCTTGTAAGTATCGAAGGCTTTAAAATAAGAGGGGAGTAAATCCATTAAAGCATGAAAGTTTATCATGATGTTTCGATTACATTAATATGTACATTGCTTGCAATGATTCTTGGTACTGAGTAATCATTGATAATTTGATCCTTACCGTTTGGAATTACTTTCATTTCCCAAGTATCCCCAATTTTGTAAGCTCCCGATAAAGGATTACCAATTGTGAATGTAAAGTTTACTCCAGCACTTTCTGAGATGATAGTAATTGAGGAGCCTAAGAAAGTAGAATAAACTTCCCCAAATTCTGAAGCAACGGTAAAGGTATCTTTCTCCAAATAAGATATCGTATAATTTACTTCATCCTCTATGGATTTAACTTTGAAGTTACTCAGATTTAAATCTGTTTCTGTGTCCTCAGATTTGTTTGGGTAAGGAACTGTATAAATACTATCGATGGTAAGATAATCCACTGTACTCAAATTATCTATGAGGGCATATAAATCTGATAACCTGATTACCTTGTTGATATCGGAGTTACTGTAATCATAATTCTGAACCAAAGCTCTCAGTATATCATCCGAAATAATATTACTTCTCGATGATGGCATACCGGTTACTGTTAAGTTCAAAACTACATAGGAACTACCAGCAGGTAATACTCGGATATTTGTAGTGATGATTTTCTTACTTGAAACATATCGATAAGTGGCATCCCTTAAAGATTCCGAGGCAACCCCTCCTCCATCTGGGATAATATAGATATCCACAAATTTACCACACCTAAAATCGATGTATGCTTTATCTACACCAGGAGCAAGTTTAGTTACATCTATGTAATCTTGTTTGGTGATTGCTACTCCAAGTGTTCTGATATTTAGAGGAACATGTTCCTTGAGCATATCAAAGTTTTCATAATTAGAACCACCCGTGATTCTATTTGGATTTGTGATAGTCATGTCCTTGATACCAAGATCTCCATCTACTGAAGTAATGGTATTCTCAGCATCATTACCAGCTTCACCTTTTGTGATGAAGTAACTGAGCAATATTGGAGAATTAACTGCTGGTTTTTCACCATACATTCCATCACCAAATACAATGTAGGGTTTTTGATCCTCGGTTAATTCCACCATATAATGTTTATCATTAGGTCCAGAATATCCTAATGTTTCTACTAAAGTCCAAAGAATTCCACCAAGTTTTAATACTGCAGAACCCTCAACATAGAACCCATCTGTTTCATCGATATAAATGATAGCATTGGGATCTGAGATTACTCCAAGATCTTTTTCTGGTACCAATGTTTTTTGTTCTACTGGGACATAGACCCCATAGGTATCTTTGTAGAAAGTTTTCTGTTTTGTGGAGATATATGTTAATCCATTTGTACCATTAAAGGTTGTACCAATAGGAATGATATAATCTTCCTTGGCAACATCTCCATTATTGATCTGGATTAATACATCAGTAGAAGCAGGGATTGCTGCTTTAATATGGTAATCAACTAACTTCGAATGTTTAACTAAGGATGAGTACCTTCTTGCTGAGATAAAGAAAGTTTCCCTTGCCATGTTATCCAAGTAGTAATGAATTACTTCTGCTACTGAAGACCACATGGAAAGTAAGATAATAAAAATGTTACCCTCAGAATAATCAGTAACTTCGGGCAACTTAGTTCTCATGTTTTGAACCAATTGGCTCTTGATTGATTGGTAAGATCTTGAGAAAACATCTAACCAGGGATTCTTTAATATTGCCATAACTATGCCGATTTTTGATATGAAAAATCAAGTTCTCCAACTATCTGATTAGTTAAAACTTGGTATCTTAACCTAATCTGTATTTCTGAAGGAGTGAATTGTATTTGGGTTTCCAAAAGTTTTACTCTTGGTTCCCAAGCTTCGATAGCTTCTTTAGTAAATCGATATACTAATAATCGAGTTGCATTTATGTTTGGTTCTTCCAAGCATTCATAATTTCGAGTACCAAATATCTCTTGCCTTAATCTGAATCCGATTTGATAAACCAGGATAGAGATAATGTTATCTTCGATTAATTCCAATGAACCTTTTTTGGGTTTCCATGAACCACTTGTTAGTTGGATGGGAAAAGTTGGCCCTGAACCAATTGACTTTTCCAATATATTTTCGCTCATTGTTTTACTGTTTGATGTTCGATATCAGCCATTACTGTTTTAACCAATGGTGTATTAGCATACCCAGCTAAAGAAAGGAATGCTGCTTTACCTCCATCCATTGGAGTAGCTACTGCAGCTGCTTGAGTTAATCCGAGTTTAAGGTTATTAATATCATCCTCAATCTTGTTTAATCTCTGAAGGAGTTTATCTGTCATCGTTGTACCAACTTCCCCATCATTTAATATCACAAGTTTTCCTCGGATATTATGATCCTCTTTTGCAGTCTGGTCCCAAGTGGATTGTGTTTCTTGGGTAATTGGTGTAGGAGTTTTTATAATTACACCCTCGGGGCTCAATGTAATCTCATGAAATTTATCCTCAGATACCTTCAACAAAATTTTCGTAGTGTTTGTTTTATCATCTAGAAATATTTTGTTACCATTTGGAGTAACTATTCCGATTACTTCCTTCTTTTCTAATTCCGGTGGTACTTGAGTTTTTGCCCATCCACAGTATGACCAGAGAGGATAATTCGGGTCTCCAGATTGGAATTCCACGAAAACTACATCATTGATTTCTGGAGTTAAATACTTAGCTCCTGATTGCAAGGGTCCAGGCTGTCCTTTGGGATAAGCCCAAACCAATGTTTGAGTTATATCTGGGACTTCGATTTGTAATCGATTAAGTTTTAAAGGATCCTCGTTATTAATTACTATTCCACGGTAAGTAGAATAGAATCGACCAATTCCCTCTAAACCATTTTCCCTTAAATATACCAGGCTCATTTTGTTTTATCTTTTAGGATTTGATCATTCTTGTTAATATTGGCAGTCTGAGTAGCTTTATTTAAAGATACTGCATCTTGACTTGCTTGTATCTCAGTATACTCTCTTCCCTGTTCATCAGTACCTGTGATTACTGTAACTTCTCCCATATCTTCGGTTTCCTTTAGAATCTTTTCCTGGAATGCCTTTACTTGTTCAGCTTTAGCAATCTCAGCAGGAGTAAGATCATTAGCAATTTTCTGAACCTTCATTGCTAAAGATTGGGTATTTACCTTTACATCCGATTGAACCACTGTACCATTTGAAATGGTTTTCTTAATTAATTCGAATGTAGTAAGGTACCCAGTGGAGGCATCTATTCTATGAGAAGCTTCTTTAATGTACCAATCTCCAGAGTACTTTTGAGAAACATTTTGAATAGAGAGCATCTGGGAGCTCATTAGAGTTGGTTGCCCAATTGTAACCATTGTAGCTTCAACCTGTTTTTGTAAAGCATCATTTACTTGATTGAATGCGAGTATCTTGGAAGAATCTGCATCCCCTGCATACCCTAAAAGGTCCTTAGCAGAGAGATTTAATTCGATTTCCTTTTCTCTAACTACTTCTGGGTTATCCCAATATTCATATTTTGACCCATCACTTTTTGGAACTATCTGAATGGTTTTATCCCTTTCCAATGATTGCCATCCAGTAGTTCTATCATAACCCGCTGAAGAACTTTGATAATCTTTTGAACCAAAGTCTTCGGGGTTTACTGTTTCCTTTACCTTAGCCTTTACCTTTACTGTATAATTATCCAGTGAGATAGCAGCTAATTTCATAGGATCATTCCCTGCAGCTTTGTATTCGTTTACAACTTTCTCAAGATACTCAGGAGCATATTTCCTAAGGTAATTAGGGTCTTTCTCTAAGAGTTTCTTAGTTGCTTCTTCATCTTTATATTTATCTGTGCTGGGTCTAGTTGCAGCTCCAGTGATACCATCTACTCGAGAATCATAAGTGTTAGGAGCATTGGAGGGAATGGTTTCTCCAGTAATACCATCTACTGAATTATCCGGCAAAGAGCCATCTGTTTGGGTTACTCCAGAATCTAATGATTTTGTTTCACCATCGATTTGAGATTTCTTGGCAACATCTAAAGCCTTAAGCTTTTTTCGAGTGGTTACATTAAATGATACAATTTCTCCTGTTTCTTCATGCCATGTAAATGAAGCTACTGGAGCTTGATTGAAATTAGTAGGATGGATTGATACTGTATCATCTCTTCCATCTACATGGTATGGACCATTTGGGATATACTTTGCCGCATCCTTTAATGCAGTATATGGAGTCCTACCTACTTGAACGAATGTTCTTCGTTTTATAAGTTTATCATTCCCAACTTCCTTCATCCCATAGAACCATCCATGATCTGTTGTTGGAATGGTTAACCCTGTTATAGAGGAATAACCAGTATAAACATACCCAGGAGCAAGTTCCTTAGATTCCTTAACATCGTAGATATAAGATTTAAATTGAACCTTTCCCTTTAGCTCGTCTTCAATCCATTTCAGAAAATTATCATCAGCATTCTTTTTGAGCTGCTGAGATTTAAGGATTGAAAATCCATCCGTACATTTTAAAGTAATGATGATACCTTGAGCTGAGAATCTTATGTTGGTATCCCTTACCATTACTTTTCTTGGAGCACTGGGAGCATAGGATTTATCTGGGTAAACGATCCCCCATTGTACTCCCAGATACTGTTGCTCTCTGAATTGAGGTATATCTATTAGGTTGGGATTTTCTGTTGTGATAGTGATAAAACATTCATCATCTTTTTCTTCTCGGTATGTATATTCAAACCCAGTAACAAAAGTACCTATAGGTAATCCTGATAAAGGGTCTATGATTGGTTTATTCTGTGAGTCTGTTACCTTAACAAAAGGCATACCGAACCCCTTGGGTAACATTGACTTTTCGTTACTCATGAGTTCGGTATGATTAATTGTTTACCCCTATACACTTCTGTAAAGGGGTCAATAATATTATTTGCATCAGCAATGTCAGCCCATAACCCAGAATCACCATAATATCTGAATGATACACTTTGTAAAGTTTCACCTTCCAATAATGTATGAACTTTTTCTTTCCCTGTAAGGCTGAAAGTACTGGGAATCCTTTCTAATGTACTGGTACCATCTGGATATTTAATCCTTACTGAATTAGTATAGGGATTTCTTGTAGACTCTTTCATATCTTACACCTCCACTTTATCTGGATATTTAGGTTTACTTTGAGTAGCTATTGGTTCTTCTGGCATAGGTTGAGGAACATTACCATGAACCCTTTGTATATCTGCAGTAGTTAGGTTATGTTTAGTAACCCTTTTGAATGTTAGCTTTTGTGTAGCAGCATTAGGCAATAATCCCAAATCTGTAATTGGTGAGGTTCTGTTAGCCCTACAGGCATTCTGAAAATTACTCAATACATAAGGTGCTGATACCAAGATAAATGAGTAATCCTTAAATAACTCTGCTGAACCCCAAGATATCCAAAGTTCGGGAGGAGAAGCTGCATAAGCATCAGCCTTAGACCAGGATTCTAATAACCTACATTTTTTGATTACATCTTTCCTATCTGATTGTGTAGAATACCAAGAGATATCGAAAGATATGGTATCTTCTGAACCTGTGTACATATAGAAAGGATTGTTTCTTCCATTTGTCCTTACTGATACCCAACTGTTCTCCGATTCGATGTTTACTTCGGAAGGTTTACCCTGAATAACAATGGATTCATATGTACCATTACCATCAGCATTTGTATTTGGATTGATAATGATAATCTGATTCTTTACTGTGTTAACTGTTGGAGTAGCTTTAAGTTTAGGCTTAGGTACCTTTAATAATGCTCTTCGTTTTGTAGCTTGTAAAGCACTTACTCCAGTGTTAATATTTTTCTTAGCTGGGTCAACCTCTGTAGGTAATACAATTCTCTGAGCTTTGAGAGAAGTTAATCTGTTTGCCAGGATTCTAGCTCTCCAGAGATAAGTAGCAGGACCCACAGCAGCTTGACCAACTGTAGAATTATCGAAAGGTTTAAGGAGTGCCTCTTGTAGCACTCCATGTATTTTATTTATTGCACTTGCCATGTTACTTTCCTCCTACCTCAATTACTTCATTTTGACTGTGTTCATTGATAGCTTTGCTACCAATAAGATTGCCATCCAAGTAGATGTTAATTGATTTGGTACCGGGTTGAGCATTAGCAAAGTTCCTTTCCATATTGGCATTGAATTTATCCAATGAGGTGTAAAACTTTACCAAAGCATCTGTATTGAGTACCTCTCTTTCTGCTGTTGTAAGGTTTGCGGCATCGATTCGTTGTTGCCTTTCTTCTTTGGGCGTCAGGGTAGCTTTAAGAAGAGAATTTGTTTCTGATGATTGCTCATTACTCTTTGTTAAAGCAGAGATAATCATTGGTAGGAATGTGATCACTGCAGAAAGGGCTAATCCCCAGGGTCCTCCGAAGAAAGCTAAAGCTCCCCTCATTACTGATGAAGCTCCAAATCTTAGGGCAGCTCCTCCTGCAGCAGCACCAGCAGCTCCTCCAATCAGGGATAATGGATTATACCTTTGAGCATATCTGGTAGCAACAGCTTCTGAAATTCTTCTGGTTCCTCCCGAAGCAGTTTGAGCATAATATCTCATCCTACCAGTTTTGTCTTCTTTGCCCATTACCTTACCAAGATATTGGCCTTGATGTGATTTCATCCATTCATGGTAGAGCATTGCATTACCTACACCTCTACCTGCTAAGCCAGCCTTACCCTGAGCAATGATGGACCTTTGCATAGCAGCATACTCAGCTGCAGAAATTGTAGAAGCTTTCCAACCTTGTTTCATTACAAGGAACATATTCCTTAGTGAAACTGTAGAATCATTGAAAAGCAATCTCATTGAGGACTTTAATGCAATTACTGAAGCATTGATTGTACCTAATACTACAGTACCAGTTACTAATGCTGAAACAAATGGACCTATTGGAGAATCGAATATTGCTTGAACACCTTCCAGGATTTTACCTATACCTCTTAACCAGGGTGTTAAAGTGGGTCCTAAAGATTCAGCAAAAGAAGTGGTTAAGTTCTCCCAAGTTGATTGTACGGTTTCTATAGCTCCAGCCAATGAAGCCATTCTTTGCTCACGAACAGAAGCAGCAGCTCCCTGGGAATTATTATTTAATTCATCCAGAAGATTGGTATAATTCTGAAATGCTCTGATCATTGTAGAACCAGCTCGTTCACCTCGAACACCCAAGATATTAACCAATAAGTTATACTGATCCAATTCTCCAAGCCCTCTACTTGCATTAGCAATCTTTTGTAATGCTAAGCCTAAATCGATTAGCTGGCCATTAGCATCTATGAAATCGGATTTTGATAATCCTAATTCAGCTAAAGCTTTCCCACCTTTGAAATTTGGGTCTCCAATGGATTTCGATAAATATCGATAAGCATTAGCTAATGCAGTACCAGCCATTGAACCCTGGATACCAGCATCACCAAGTACTCCAATTGCAGCAGCAGTTTGTTCCAGGGTAGCCCCTAAGTTTGTGGTAGTAGTACCAGCATACTTAATTGCTTCACCCAAATCATAGAGATTTGTATTTGATCTGGTTACTGCTCTTGTTAAAACGTCAGAAACTCGAGTAGAATTGGCCTCTGTAGAATCAATCATAAACATCTTCATGATGTTGGTCATGATATCTGCAGCTCCTCCTTTTCCACCGAGTTCTGACATTGTAGCATTGGCTAAGTCAGCTGCAGCAGTGATATTATTAAATATCTCTGTTGTTCCCTGTCCTGCCATTGCCATATATTGCATCGCGGAGCCAATATCCTGTGAGGTAAACATTGTATCTTTACCTAAAGTCTTAGCTCTTTGAGAAAGAAGCGAAAAGTCTGTACCTGTATCCTTTGCAATTGCTTTTACAAAGGTCATGGTATCAATGAATTTTGCTCCCTGTAATACAGCTTCACCTATACCATAGGCAGCTGCACTACCAATTGCCATTCCCGCTGTTGCCATTCTATTGACAGCATTGAGATTAGCATTGGTTATATTTTTAGCCTCTTGATGTAGTCTTCGGATTTCTTTGGAGGATTCTCTTGCTTGATTGGAAAATCTATCCTCCAATACCAAAGCAATACCGATTTGTAGTTGTCCCTGATTTGGGGACCCTGAAGTGAAAATAAGGCAGTCCTCCTATAGTTTAAGTGAAACCATTATTTCATTAATTTTTTAAGCTGAGCAAAATACTGATCAGCATTTTCGAGAAGTCTCTTTCTTTTTGAAAGAGGGAGTTTGTATAGAGTGAGATAATCTATTTGGATTTTAGCTCTGTTGATGTAAGCTAATTCATCCTCTAATATCCCGCGATATAAAAAAAATCTGGAGTACCCATAATAGAAAATCCAGCTTTGTATCCTTTTGTTGGATGTTCCAATTCGATAAGCCCAGTATAATATGGGTCATTCTCAGCAACAGATTTTCTGATTTCTGCCATATCCCTGGGGGAAAATAATGCAAAGCTTTGAACTGTTTCCCATTTGTCACCCACCTTTAATTTAAGGTCTCTGGCTTTTAATTCCAGATTCTTTGTTTTAACTGGAGTGTTCATCATCATTGCTTCACCTTTACCAGTTAACAAAGAATATGAAACCTCCTTTCCACTTTGAAGTGTTATGGCGAAGTTCTTTGTGTTTCCAAAGGGGTAATATGGAACTGCGAAAGGCTTTGCATTTAATTCTTCTTCTGTTGGGGATTGATGATAATCATCGAAGAGAAGTTCTTTAAGGTCCTGCTCATACCGAATCTTATCCCCATTTGGCCAGGTATATTCGAATTCCATTACTTGACCTAATGAAAAGATTCTAGAGGCAATCAATATTGCATATCTAATGTTACAGGGTAATTCATGTGCCTGTTGTTCTGTGAGCTTTCTATTTGGAGTAAGATTGGTATCTACTACAATCCTTGAGATGAACTCTGAAAAATTGGAGAGTGTTTCTGATTTTATGGGATTAGATAAAATATCATCATCCTCACCATTCTGTTCTCGGATATAAACATAGGCATTCATATCTGGAAGGTTTACCTTCATAGCATTGCTGTTTACTAATGTTTCCATCTCTTTTCTGTTTTTATATGTTGTTACTATGAAAAAACGAGGGATTTCACAACCCCTCGTTCTCTGTTCAGTTTTCTACACTTTAAATTTTCTCGATTTGATCAACTGAGAATTCCAAATCTTCCAATGTATTATCCGAACTCATACGGTCCAGATTTTGACCATTTACTCGGCAAGGCCAAACTCCAGTACAAATCCAAGAGTTAAGTACTGAACTACCATCCTCGGCTAATTCATCAATCTTAACTGATTCCTTATACTGATCTGGTGTAAGACCTCCACCTACTAACAAATCCTGGACGGACATAAGCCAATTCCACATCCATACATCTGAACCCGAGGTGGATTCCAATTTCTGGCAAGTAAGATTACCTACTTGTACTCTACCACCTGTTTTAACACTGTAATTGATATCCCCATGTTCTGTCTGGTCAATAGAGATTTCAGGAAGTGTAACATTCTGAAACAGGTAAGGATTCAATGGATGTTTTACGAATGTAATTTGCCAAAGAAACTTTTTTCTGGGATTAGAAACTTTTGCCATATCTTTTTGATTTAAGCTTGTTCGATATTAATTGCACCAGAAGAAGCATCCAGCACAATTCCAATGTTAATCTCTTGCAAAGCAACAACTTCTTTGATAACCAGGTTGGCTTTATACTTACCCTGGCGTACATCCTTTTCGTTGTTAACCTGCAAATCATCAAAAGAGGTTGCGAATTGATCACCTTGCCATTCATATGAATGAACTCCATTTCGATTCTGAAGATCCTGGAGATAAGGGTCTACTTCCAAATACATCTTACTCCAAGTTTCGAAGTTATTGGGTTCTTCCAAATAACGTTCCATGATTGGTCTCAAAACTTTCTTGATGTAGTAAATCAATCTTTCTACATTCAGGAATCTTTCAGAATTTGAAAGCATCGTGGAAGTGAAGTTATGCCATAACAATGTAGCTTTACCACCAGAAGCAACTTCCTTGATAACAAAGATGTTGATGCTTTCAGCAGCCAATTCATTGAGATCATCATATCTTCCTGGGCTACCAAAGTTTTCAGCTACTGGCCCATTGCCATCCCCAACGATTCCTCGATTCTGACCTGCGAATGAATACCAGGGTCCCCATTCTGTAGCGGCTTGAGCAGACAAACCAAATACCGTACCCAATACATCAGAATCCATAAGCATACCATCTTGGTTATACAGTCTCAGACCTCCAGCGAAATATGCAACATGTTCAGAGTTGATCCCTATATCCTGTTTTGCCTTTAAGATCGTAGCCTTGGTTGTGTTTACTTTTGGGATTTCGATAGCATAGGTAGCATTCTTGGTTAAATCAGCAGCGGAATACCCCGCCTGATGTATAGCTTGAGCCTCTGATAAATGCTGATGGATATGCGAAGCGAAGAACATATAGAAGTCTGAGTAATCCTTCATAACTTCGAATCCCTGAACCCAGTCTGTAGCCACTGGAGTAGTACCCGCATTACCTACTGTACCAAGGTAATACAATGGTTTATCAGCACCCAATGTTATTGGAGCTACATTTGTACTCTTGATAGCAAGAGTAGTGTTGTTTACCTTCTGAGCATCATTCAAAAGATTGATCACATCCTGGACTGTTGAGTAATCCTGGGAAGTATCAGGGCCCACTAATACTTTTGTGATTGTTACATCGAAATATGGGTCTGCGGTTAAGAAGTTCTTGAAAAGAGCTGTATCGATAAAGATTGGATGCGTACCATCACCATTCTTGTAAGAAAGTACTGGATTGGTATTTACCAGGAATGCAGAAGTAAGGTTATCTTTAGCATTCGTATTATACAAGCTAGAAATTACTCGATTTCCTACTTGTGTAAACACAACCATAAATTTACCGTTAGTACTTTGGATATCCCCTCCATACTCCTTTGTTTCAAGTTTGAGCTGGATAGTGATAACCTTTGCATCGAATCCGGTTAATTCCAGGTTCAATGTTTCACCAGTATCCGAAACATAGGCATTGCCAGAAACCTTACCCGCAAGCACTGTACCCTTTACTGCATCTACTTTACCCGAGTTTAAGTGACCAATACGACAGATTCGAAGTTGTCCTCCCATGCTTAATGCACGAGAAATGTTTGAAATGGAACCATCGGGAACTACCTCGGAACCAAATACCTCTGCAAATTGAGCGGGGCTCTTGATTATCTTTGAAGCATCAAAGAAAGGGCCCTTAGTTGTTCTTGCAAGAACAAATCCAATACCATTGTTTGGAGTAATGCTTGCAACATTGTTGTTAATGACTGTGAAGTCAACTTTAGGACTTGTAGGCATATTGTTAATAAATTAGAGATTAAAGAATGTTTCGATATAAACAAAAAAAAGGAAGGAGAAATGAAATGATTCATCACCTCCTTCCTCCTAATCTGAGTTTCGACTATGGAATTTGTATGTTATCCTTAAGTGGTTGTTCTGTATCCTTATTAAAGATATCAATGTTAATTTCATTAATCGGGGTTTCACTACCAACTTCAACTGGTGGCTGAAGTAAGGTATCTTGGATTTCCCAAGTATATACCTTTTCTATGATCCCTCTTTCATCATTCGAATTATCATAGAAATTAGAAGCAATTACAAAAATGTTCCCATCGAATGGAGCCTGCTCATAGATATAGGGTTTTAAATAGCCTCTCTGAGGAATTGAGGAATTCATGATAAGGTTTAGTAATCGTTGATCTTCTGAGTTTTTGGAAACTAACCTTACATTTATATATTGGTCGATTGCCTCAAAAGGAGTTTCACTAACCACATAACCTTTATTTCCTTGTTTCTCTCGATGGAATCGATTTAAACCCATCCCCCCTGGAGCAAATCCTTCGGATTCTACTACGATTCTGGGAAAGCTTTCTTTCATACCTTTTGATTGGCTATTGCCTACACCAAAGATTTGAATGAATTTGTTTTTGTTCTTTTTTACTTCTTCCACAGCTTGTTGGTAAAGAACCATGCTCTCTTTCGTTTTCTCATAGAGATTAGGGTCTACTGTTAATCCTAATCTTAGAGTGTTTTCCATAAGGGCCATATAAAATGACCTCTCGATGATTTCTTGTGATGTTACCATAAGCCTCGGATTTGATTTGCCCTTAACCCAGTCCTTGTCATAATGGATCTTCGGATTTCCTTCATTAAAATGTTTCGAAGTTCTTTAGGACCTCCTGCACTTTTAAGTGAAGGTCTCCATAACGGTCTGGCTGGGATATTTTCGTTCCCATATTCCAATATGATAGCAAGCTGGTTTAAAGTTAATCCACTGTAATGTTTTGTTCCAGAAGGCATACCAACCAGGATTCTGTTTCGATATTTATAAATCCCAACAGCTTTATAATACTCGCCTTTAAGGTAATATATTCCACCATCATGATTCCTTTTTAATGGAGCCCATTGAACTCCAGAACCTGCTGGTGGTTTATGGGTATGGATTGCCTTTCGGATTATTCTAATGAGTTTATCTGAAAACTTGGCAACCCCAATATCATAGCCATGTTGAATAGCAGGCTGAAGATGTGTTAATCCATTCTCTACCTTTACCCAGTTCCCCTTATTTCGGATTTCGATTTTAGGAATGGGGGGCATGTAAACACTAATGGAACTACGTTGTTTTCTAGCCATAATCCTTAGAATAAGTATGTTTACATAATAAAACCCAGTAGTATTGTAATATTACATTAATGTAACGTTACCTACTACTGGGTTACCCTTATCAAAGATGATTTATTTCGAAGCTTCTTCCAATTCTGTTAAAGCAGCCGATGCACCGTTAACCTCGGTTTTTAAATTGGCTACATCTGTTTTTAATGTGTTAACATCAGAAGTTAATGTATTAAGTTTATTTGTGATCTCAGTTGTATCAACATTGATCTCATGATAAACTCCATCATCGGCTAAATACTTATTACCGTTACCCTTGATTTTAAATGCCATTGCTCCAGTAGTAACTTCATACAACTTAGAAGTAGCATCACAAACAATAGCAACTATACTATCAGCGTATCCCGACATTTCATGTTGAGCCTGGGAACTCCCCTCTACAGAGAGGGTTGATATTACTATACTGTAAGTTTCGTGACCACTAACAGCTGACTCTGGAAGTTTAATGATCTCCATTGGTACATACCCAGTTCCCACTACCGTATCAATAGAAATAAACCCAGTGGAAACATGATCCTGAAAAGCCTTTCTAACAGCAGCTACATTTTCATCGGAAAGGTTACCTCCTTGTTGGCCCATAAGGTCAAATATAGCTGTAACATCCAGGAATTTATTTTCACCTCCACCGCCAGAACCAGTGTTTGTTTCTTTCCATACAGCAGAACCGTTTACAATGTTATATAATTGATAAATCTTGGGCTTTCCATCTACGATTGCCATTACAAATTGACCAATTTTATAACTGAAAGTTTCACCGTTTACTTGGTAGGTTAATGTGGATGAAGTAGGAGGGTTCTGTAATTCTTGGGCCTTCATAATCAATTGGATTTTTTCTTGGCCCTTTACATAAGCAAAACTACTTTGATTTGTTTCGTTTAAATTCGGTTGTTCCAAGTTCTGTAAATCATTTAACTTCTGAGCTTCCTCTTCGGTGATTAACCTTGAACCTGGGACTGCCTCTACCTTATTTTGATTTAACTGGTTGAAATTGATGTTTAGCTTGGTTGCTTCATCTCCCCAATTTGTATCACCAGTTTTAATTCGTTGTATCTGTGCCATCTTCTTGTCTTCTGAGTAATACTTGAAATACTATAGGTTCATCTTTTGCCTGGGCTACTTGAGTATCACCTTTTGAGATGTATAATTCACCATTAATGATGAATCTATCTAATGCAGCATCAAATGTCCAATATCCCTTATTATTGGTGAGCCCTTTTTCTACAAGCTGTTTTTGTGAGACTAACATAGCACAGTTAATCTCATCCAATTCCCCAGAGGGTGTACCCACATTTAAAGGCCATGTTCTGAAAGCATTGTAATTGATTAGAGCTTGGAGAGGGATTCTTTCATAATTATTTTCATCATCATCTTCACCAAATGGTAAAGGATATTGAATATGTTTTAACCAAATCACTTCTTGTAACCCCGCATCTTGGTCAATGAAGTTTTGTACGATATGTTTATATTTTTTCCATATCGAATCGTTAACTAAGAATGCCATAGATTTGGATTAAGCTTTCTCTACGTAGTTTCCTACTAAATCGGATAAATTATGGGATAATGGTTGACCGCTATCTCTTATACATTTATATAATACTCTGGATTGAGTATAATACTTATCCTTGAATATTTCCATTGGGGGTGCATAAGGAATAGGATCATCCTTTGTCCCTGCATGTTCTTCATCAACCCTTTTCCAAAGGGAGGCTGTTTCCAAAGAGGGTTTCCAATTTTCCTGTGTTTTGTGACCTTGCAATACTTCCCAAAGATCCCCACCATATTGGTATCTGTGTCCTTTAACGACATCTATACCTATTTTCCATTTGGGGTGTCTTTCTTTTACTTGCAATGCCTCTGAAGGAGTTAAGTTGTAAGTGTTAATCTTTGAATTTGCTTCCAAGTCTAAAGCATCCAATGCAAGCAATCTGCTGAACTGCATATTGATTACTGGTTGTTCTCCTTCCGGATAAGTCCATTCTTCACTATTCAGTAGTTCGACAAAAGACGGATCGCTAAAACTATAGCGAGGAAAATCTTCATCATCGAAGGGTGCAAGGTATTCCTCATGCAAGATCACCTTGCTTTGGTCTACACTCGTCCTCATTTCCGGTAGGACTTCTATTCCGTGGGACTTTGCCCATACGATGTTTACAATTGCGTATTTCATGTCATTTTGCTTTTAATGTTTGTAAATAATTATATGCTTTTATACAATCTTCCTTGGAAAGGACTGTAGGATAAATCGCTAAGTTTTTGAAAGCAATTTTAGTATAACTGTTACCTGAATATCCTATAGTTAAGAGATTTTTACTGGTAGATTCCGTTTCTTCATTATAAATAGATTCTTTCCAGTCTTTTGAATAAATCCTGCCATCAGAACAAATTGCATTAACGGTATTTTGATTGGGAATCAAATTATTTCTACCATTTTTTATGTTAATAAGTATTGGATTATAATTATAAATGACTATACTATCAAATTTTACAATACCCGCATTGTCATTTTTCCCTGTATTTATAAGCTCCCAATCTCCTATTACAGTCCAATCATTACCCATTTTAAATGTAGACGAAGTTATCTTATCATCCACCCCATCAGTAATGAGGTATCCTTCGTATTCGGGGATTTGCTCTATGGTGATATCACAATCACCCGTATACGAAACAAATTGAAATCCTAAATTAGATCCATTTTCTACAGCAGGAAGAACATAAATTCCGTCTGATGGAATATTCGTTAAAAAAGTATTATTACTCCCTCCATAAATCATCTCTTGACCAGACTGTATACCAGTAACTTTTATTCTGTACGATGGAATGGTTACATCTCTCGCAGATTCTGTGAAATTAACCCCTGCTGTTATAGACTTTGTAATGTGAATCGATGAATTGGTTTTTGTATAAACAGCTCTGTTAGTAATGGCGTATGAAATGTAATTTTGAGCATACAACCCATACCCACTCCCTTCTGCAAACCCAAAATTCGACAGCACAAGATTATTACCATTGCCCGTAATGTTGGCAATAGTAGCACGATCTTTGTCCTCGTTGGTTTTGCCGGTGACGGTCCATGCCTGGTCGGGGAAGAGCCAGGGATATTGCTTCTTATACCAATTAAGAACCTTTTCATCGTCTTCATCCGTAGAGTGGTATCCGTTACAGATTGTTTGACCGGCAATAGCGGCTTTGGCAAAAGATACATAAGCTGCATTCCTCCATAAATAATATAGCCCAGCGTTTTCCACCCAGTCCCCACACGTACCTGTTACAACTTTATTAGTTAATAAGTTCTTAATACATATATTATTACCATTTCGTTTACAAGCAAACAAATTAAGCCCATTAACAAAATCAGCATATATATAATAGTTATTACCCGCTATAAAAGATATATAAACCAAAGACCAATATTGCATGGAAAAAGTTTTTCTGCTATCAGCTCCACACAAAATCATATTCCTTGTCGAGTTATCCAAGAACGGAATAAAAGCTGTGTACACCGTATAGGTATCCTCGAAGTTAAGCTCCTTCTCTGTAACTGCAAAGTCATCTACTCCGTCACCGAGGATAAAGCCGGGGTAGAGGGGTAGTTGTTCGATGGTAATTGATCCCACTTTACCCCCAACATCAAGATAAACAGCTAAAAAATCATCTTCTTTTATTGCAGGAATTTCAGTGACGCCATTAGGGTTTAATGATACCGTTACTGTTGTTGCTGTTGATGTAGAAGGCGCATAAAATGATAAAGCCATATCACCTTCATCGTATCCTTCACTTGATATTTTTATGAAATAAGATTTATTAAATTGGTAAATATTCTTTGGTATATAAATAGCATTACCAATTCCTGTAGTTAAAATGGTTACTTTAATAGAATTGCTACCCTGCTCATCAATTCTTATTTTATCTACAGTAGCATTATTTCTAAAATCATTAAAATCCTGAACATATCCCCCAACCCCTGACATTTCCTTCCAAGAGAAGTTTTTCAACTGTACATCGTGTCCGTTACCCGTTTTATCAACCCATACAGGATTGGCAGCCATCTGTTCATTGGTAAGACCTAATGCTGAATATCTTGCAATCATGCCAGGAATAGATGGAAACCCATCATTATTACCTTTTTTACCTTTCATCATTTGATATGCCATGAAACTGGCATATCCAATAAATACACTCATAGCTTTAAATGTTTGAAGGATTTAATATACTGATTGGATTGGGACCTCCGATTGGTCCTGGTTTTCTTCGATTAACAACCTTAGGAACTTTAACTGTTCTAGGTTGAGTACAGATTGGGAGATAAATACATAGCCTTCCCGCAAGCATACATAGATTAGCCTTTAATGTATCAATTACTCCACCCGGTTGTAATGCTCCTGTAATTGTTTTAGCCAAAGATGAAGCTGAATCTCCAGATAATCCTTCGTAGAATTGAACTTCTGTTGGGCCTGTTGTGATTGCCTTTACTCTTTGGTTTGCATTAGCTTCTCCACCTTCACCTTCTCCAGGTTTTTGTGTTGAGCTATTTGTTTCGTTTTGGATTATATCCGTAGCTGATCTCATCATATTAATGATCCCCACTGTAAGGAAGTCATATGCGGATAACTCCATTATTAATTGGTTTTCTAGAGCTTCATAAGCAAGCTCATTGTTATATTCTTCTAATGGGATTTCTTTTCCACAGGGTCGACAAACAAGAGGTTGGATATATAATTGCCATTTTTCGATGTAGGCTTGTTTGTCGATATCTGAAAGGTAAGGAAGTAAACTTTCTGGGATATAGGAATTGATAAGGTTATATATTGAATCTGAGAGTTGTGTTTTGGACATATCACTGATTCCTAACCTTAATTGTTTTTCACCTACTTGAGGTTCTTCTTCTCCAACTGCAGGAGCTGTGATTTTAAGGGTCACTATGTAAAACCCAGAGCTTTCATATTCATGGGTAATATTTCTCTCTTCGGACCCTTTAAAATCGCCAAAGTCCCAGTGATATGTACTACCATCTGGGACTCCGGTTGAAAGGTCTCTAAAAGATACTGATAACCCGTTTTTTTGGAATGAAAAATTTGTTACCATATTTTTAGGACTTTTAGGGCATTCGCCCCATTATGAATTTATATTGAGTATGTTGAGAGGGGTTTACTCTTCATCAGTTTCATCATCGGTGGATTCAATCTGTTCGATGATGGCTTCTACCAAACTGGATTTTGTATCTGCTTCTTCTACTTCCAATTCTGCAGCTTCAGCAATCTTCACCAACTGAGCTTTATTGAAAGCATCAGCTAATTCCTTTGTTGATTTCCCAGACTGGTAGAGATTATAGAATTTCTTCGAAAGGCTTTCTACGGTGTATTCTGCCTTTACACCGTTAGCTTCTTCATACTCTTCTTTGGTTGCATAAATCAAATGACCACCCTGAAGAGCTCTTCTTGTTCTTTTACCTTGATTAATGTAGGCATCGTTTACAGCAACTACATCTTTACCGGAAATTTTAAGGCCAGTCCCCATATCATAGAATGAGGTTGCGTTATCGCCTAATTTCAAATATTTCATATCTTAAGTATTTTTATATGTTGTTATGTGATAAATCCCAGCCCATGAAAATGTATGAGCTGGGATGAGATAGAAAAAGACCGAAGAAAAAGGAAATTACTCCAGATTTACTGACATCAGAGGATCCAGGTTCATATATTCTGGGAACCCATGGGAAGTGAATGCCTGGCTGGAATCCAACATAACGATTGCATCTCTGTACATTTTTGAGAAGCCAGTAGTAAGAGAAGCATACATAGCTTCAGTCTGATTAGAAACGATTCTTTCAGATTCCAACATCAGAGGCTGAGCAGTAAGCTTAATCATACCAGCAGCTTTATCGATAAGCATCAACTGATTTGCAGGGATACCACCATGAATCCAGAAGTCTGCACGGTTAGGTACCGGAGTATGGAGATTCAGAGTAGCTTCTGTAGTACCATTTGATCTTACCTTGAATTCGGGCAAATCAAGGATATTCAATGCTTCGCCTTCTCCTCCAATCATTGATGTGAAGTTACGGCCCATACGAGAACCACGAATCCAGATACGAAGCAAATCCCGATATTGAATACCTTCTGAAGTTGTACCTACGCCAATAACTGGAGCGGATTCGGAACCATCGATTTTATCTCCATTGATACCAGTGTCGATTGCAAGGTTATCCATTGCATACCCCAACTGAATACCAAAGTCACGAAGGAAAATTCCCATCACATCCAGAGAAACGTAGTTTTTAACTTCATCAGTAATTTTGATACCCTTACCGATTTTGAAGATAGAAACTTGTTTCTGTCCGTAAGAGATTGTTCCCAACGGAATTGTTTCAGCTTCGTTTACTCTTGCAGGAGCAGCATCAGACATGTTGATGTACGGCATAGTTACCTGCAAACCATTTACCGGTTGATCACCAGCAATGATGTTCGGATAGAATGGAGCCTGACGAAGACCCAATGTGATAGCAGCACGGATGATTTCTGGGACTACCCAACGAACTGACTGATCGGGCATTGTGAAAAGGTTCTGCAATGTATCTTTTCTTGTATCGATACCCAAAGTGGAGAGATACTGATCCATTGAAATCCCATATCGTTCGTTTACTACTTCTGCCATTGAGATATCGGCAGATAACTCGGTATTAGTACCTTTTCTGATTGCATCGAGGTTTTTTCCCATTTCGGGCAATTCCTTGAGCAAGTTTTCTTTTGTTAAATTCTTCTTTGTTTCAGACATATCTTTCTGTTCTTTTTGTTATTTACATAATACCTGAATCAGCTCATCTTTTGCTGAAGCTTTTGTCAGGGAGATAAAATTCACGGGACGAGTTACTGCAGCAGCATCAGCCTGAGTGAAAGTTTTGAACTTAGTGAAATGGTTAGTAGCATCCATGCCAGTATCAATTTCTACTGGACCCGCATCCAAAGCGGCTTCTGAGATTGCATTGATAATCATGAAACCCTGAACAGCAACTGTTACTTCCACGGAACCTGCATTTGCTGATTCTTTGTAAGCTGGGTTAGTGTTATCGGTAACTGCGATTCCCAAGTAGTTAGCTTCGTTAGCCTTTGTCAACAATTCAATTGTACCATCAGGGGTAATTGCTACCGGGTTTCCAGCATAAATCGTTACGGAAGCTTTAACAGGGAATGCCTGATGTAATTTGTGGGATTCACTTTTGTAAATCACCACTCGAGGAGTAGTTCCTCCGAATTTAGTGAAGTCTGCCATATTGATTGACTTTTAGAGATTATTTAAAAATGATTGACCCTTTGTTTTTGTTGCTTGCTATGTTGCGAGCAATGTCCTGAAGAGATTTGGGTTTGTCTATAGGGGTAGTACCTTCTTCATCCTCAGCCTGAGAAGAAGCTCTAGTTACATCGTGAGAGCCACATGCAGAACAAGTTAAAGGGAACTGTTTTTCCAGTTCTGCATCATAAGTTTTCTTTAATGCAGTTAGCTGAGCAACATCGGAGGTTCCTGTGATCAAGGTTACAATTGCTTCATCAGCCTTTTCACCATAGATCTTTTTGTAAGTTTCTACTGTGCTTTCCTGCAAGCTCTTCAAATAATTGGCTCCCAGTTCTGCCATTACTTTGTTAACCTGAGCTGCATTTTCCAATTCAGTTACCTTAGCAGTTAACTCAGTAACCTTGGATTCCAAACCAGTTTTGGAATTATTCAATTCCTCTACCTGAGTTTCTAAAGAATTTTTCAAAGCTACCAATGAAGTAACTGCCTCTTTAACGTTGTCAAGGTTAACTTCCTTGCCCTCGGCAAGTGTTAACATCCCTGTACCTACTAAGAGGGCAAGCAATTCCTTTTCTTTCATATTGATAGAATTTTTGTTGTTTGAATGATCGGATGAATTATCAGATTTCATATTAAATACCGTAGTATTGTTAATACTCTCAGTATCTATGAGTTTTTTATAATCCATGAAATAATATTCAATATCATTACCTCTGTTTGCCGAGTAACTTTGTTTCGAAGCAAATTTTGGATCATTGATATTCCCATTTTCATCGATTTTCTGGGCAAATGGGTCAGCTCCGTGAGATACCAGAGAAGTTTCGTAATAGGATACGATTTCCTTTACTACTCTACAAACCAGATTACCCTTTTCATCGTATGTACCCAATTTACTCCAGAATTCATTTTCATCCAAGTTCGGATGTGATTTATCCCAAATGAATCTTACAGATACTGAATTGGAATGAATGCTTGGTGGGTCCATTAATATTCCTCTAGCAAGTCTGGGATTTGCCTTAGCATCAATTTTTAATACTCCATTAATTCCCGCGGGGATTACGATGCCATCCTGTTTAAATGATTCTTGCCAGAAGGTTTGTTTTACACTACCGATTGCATTTGCTACATCAGTTGAATGATCACAGTTAACTGTTTGCCCTACCAACATTTTTAATGAAGCTTTTAATGCTCCATTACGACTGAAGTCTACTGGGTTCCATTCTTTGTTTACAATTACCTCGGAAAGCAATCGATAAACTGGTTCAATGAAATCAGTATCCTTAGGCATAAATTCCTCTTGGGTTACTCCTGGATAAAATGTGTTATAATTAATGGAATTACTCCAAAAACCATAACTCTCTATCCCTGACTTGTTTAAGCCAAAGTTTAATTCGGAATAGGCATCTGAAGGAATCGAGTTTGGCATATGCCCAAGCATTAGAGAATGGCCTTCTCCAATTACTATGGTATCCTGTTTCCCTTTTTTAAATTGTCCCATAATATTTACCTTTCTTTAGTGTCACCATCTTTTCGTTTAGGAACTGTTTTGGACTTATCCCTTTGTGATCTATCGGATTTATCCTTGTCAGCTTCCCTTTTCTGTTTTTTAGCCCCATCATCACCATCTTCTAATTTGTTTAATGGAACTCTGGGTTCCTTTTCATTGGGCTTTTCATAACCCATTTCGAAGGCATATTGATCTTGGCTAATGATACCAGCTGCATATAGAGAATTGAGATTACGAATCTTATACTCTTTACCCTGTTGAATTTTGACTTCATCATTAATCGTAGAAGTAAAGAATCTAACCTTACATCCTTTATTCGGGAGTCCAGCTAATCTCAATTCTAGTGAATAGATAAATTCAAGAGCATAAACTGCAAATTCCTGTAAATTCGCAAGCTGAGAGATCATTTTGGAGAACATGATACTTGTTCCACCCTCTGTTTTGTTGTCATTGGATACCCCAATAAGAGAACCAGAAATACCCAAACCATTAGCCACTGATTGTTGATTCATGTTCCAGGGTTTATCCAAGTTACCCATATCCTTGGTAGTGGAATTTAACTTGAATTCATGATCATCGATAAAGCCAGCTACAGTACCATCTTTTAATCCTTCCCTTGTGTTAACCTTTAACTCCCGAAGCATTCGATTTAATCGGGCTTCGTAGGCTTTAGGATTTTCATTTGGTAATATATCTGGCTTTGCCATTTTGGCTTCTAAGAATCCCATCATACCAACCAATTCCATAATATGCTTGGTATTAATTTTCATATCTGATTGGGTTTTTAATGAATCCAATGCAGCCATGAAAGTTGGAATCCCATAAGGTTCATCAGTATCATTGAACATTGAAAGGTAGATGTAGGTATTTAGGTTAAGTTCAATTAACCTTTCTGATTTACCATGATTCCAAGTTTTGTTCAATTGGTAGGGTCGATATTTACCATTTTGATCTCTTTGGAATACAATGTCCTCTGGTTTAATGAAGATAATGCTTTCAATCCCAGATAGGTCTTTTTTTGGTACTGCTTCCATACTCATGGCACCAGAAACAAGCATTTGAACAAACATCTTGTTTACTAAGCCAAAGATACCTGCTGTATAATTAGACCAGGTTTTAGAAACATCATGGAGATGCTTCCTCATTTTTAAAGCTTCTTCCGGAGTATTATGCGGGAATTCGATAAAATGTTTCGTATTTCCCAACTTAAACATATCCTGAACAGCTATACCTACATCCGGGTTAACTTTATAAAGACTTCTGATAAGTGGGATGATTTCTGTACGAAAAGAAGGAGTAACAAAGTCAGCTTCTCCCTTTAATACAGATAACATATCAGTAGTATCATTAGACACAGAAACCCTACCTGGTGGGATAGGGGCTGTGGTTCTTGGATTGAGGTCAGACTTTGGTTTATCCTTATAGGCATTCGAATCATCCCTCCGAACACCAATTAAGTTTAACCACCAATTCCCAATTGATTGTAATACCATATATTTTGTTATTTAGGTTGAATTATCAATGAAGGTTTGTAATTCTTCCTCACATGATTGTATATTGCTTTACCAAAAATACTATCATCCGAATAGGTTTCCTCATCCATGTCAATGTCTGAGGTTTGATTGTTTCTGTTGTGTTTACCCATTGCTACTGGCCTGCCTATTGAATCATAGATAAAGGTATAAGCCTCTTGAACAAAAAATGGGTCCTTAATTGTAATGTTATCTTTTCTGATATCTTCTTCCAATCCATCAATGATTAGGGATCGGTTCTTGGATGTGGTTATCCATCCGGGATATTGTTCTACTTCTGGCCTTGACTTTCCTTTCTTTTTGAGAAGCTTTTTATGATAATACAATTGAGGATATCCTTCGGTTTGAAGTAAAGTTGTTACTGCCAAACCAATATCATTAGTTTCAGGGGCAATTGTTGCCCAATTGAATTCTTTTCCCAGGTTGCCCAAGATTTTAGCATATTTCTCTACTGGGATTCTCCCTTTAAATACTGCAGCTTCTTCTCCATTAGAATCACCCAAAGTAAAAGCTGAGTAGTCATTAGAACGTCCAGTAGCAACGTCAGCACCAATAAAGTATCTTACACCTTGTTTTGGTTTATCCATGATTCTTAACTGACCATTAAACCTTGTTTCGATTACTGGGTATTCCGATAGGGTATCTTCGATTGCCTTAATATCTGTAAGATCAAATACAGTACTACCGGAAGAAAGGAAGTCACCATCAATTTCTTGGGCAGTTCTTCTTGGGCCCAAAGCTTTGGACATTGTATCGTACCATTTCTGATCTCGCTCGGGGTGCATTTTCCAATATAATCGAATAGGGTGAAAAGGAGAATCAGAATCTGTAATCGCTTCAACCCATTTTGAGTGATAGAAGCCAGAAATTCCATAGGGAGTTGAATTTAGGATAGCACTCCCACCAGTGGAAAGTGTGGGGAAACTTGCAGACCAAATCTGTGAAGCCCATCTTACAATTGCAGCTTCATCGATTACCAATAAAGAAAGAGATTCTGAACGTCCTGCTTCTTCCGAGGTTGGGATAGATTCTATAAAAGAGCCATTGATAAATTCAATTGTAGAATTATGATTTATATACCCATTAGTAGTTATATAACTATGGTAATTCTCTACCTCCATGTCATATATGGTTTCTAGGGTAGTATCTACCTTAGTTATCTTACTGATATATATATCACTACAATTTTTTCCCCTACTGATACGAGATACTTTCTTCTGATCCAATAGGTCTTTATCCCCACCACTTACTCGTTTGGCTATTTCTCTATTTAGGTATTTATCCCTTTTTAAAAGCTCTTTTACTCGACCTATCTGTTTATATGATAATGTCTCTGTTTGACGAACAGACTGTTTTAAGACTCTATTCATAGTAAAAGCCCTTCTGGTATTCTCCGAATAGGCTATCACTTGCAAGTTAGTTATCCAATTACAACAACCATTACCATTGATATGGTCAATAATCATCCCTTCGGGGATAGGTCCTTTAAAAGCTTCCCATACCAATCTATGTACAGAATACACTTGACGAGAACCTTTGTATGTTAATTTGACCCTCTCATGTCGATTAACCATAGTAACCATTACCCTTAGTTCTGTCCCATAGGGATTTATACCATCCCTACCGTGACCTTTACCTTTCTTGGTTTTAGTAGTAAACACCCTACCAAGATTGGATACCCAATACCCGGGTATGTTAGTTTCTCTTATCTCCTCCGTAACTGGTTTCTCTACCTTTGGTGGAGCTAAGTTTACAAGTTCTTTGGTATCCTTAAAAACCACTGTTAGATTGTTTTTAAGGATCTCTCCTACAGTTTTCCAACCTTTGGTAGTTAATAATTTATGTTTTGGGGTACATCTCAGGGTTAACCCGCGATCATTTACAATTGTGTAAGTTTTTAGCTTACCCTTATTGAAAGTTTTCATAATCCTTTCAAAAGTACCATTCTCTGTAAGAACCCTTATATTCAAACCGGATACATCTAAATAACCCTTTTCAGATGGAGCTATGGATTGAATTGGGAAATCAGTTTTAGTACCAAGGATCATGGTATCGCCTGTTATACAGGCTGTTCCCAGCTCACCCATTCTACCATTTATGATGGGAACTTTTAAGTGCTCTGGGAGATTCTTGTACATGTATTTGATTTTCTTTAAAACCTTCTTTGCTACAGAATCCTTAATGGAGATGATATTCACCTTTTTGTTTGGGTGATACATCGTTAGCCATAAGCAATAAAGAGAAATCAATTCTGTGATCCCCGCTTGCCTGAATTTTAGGATGATATTAAATCGATGTTTTAGGAAGCAATACAGTACTGATTTTTGGTATGGGTATAAAAGGAACCTTGTTTTACCTCTTACTGGGTGAACCACATAAGCAAATGTTGAGAAGTAAAAGACGTCCTTTTGTACTTGAACCAATTCTCTAAATTGTTGAGCATTCAGATGAGAGGTATCTATTTCCTTTTTCGCCATTTTCTTTTCTTCTTTTAAAAATCATAGGTTAAACCTATTGTGATATCCCATCCAGGATCACTCTTGAATTTGGGATAGTAAAATCCGTTTAGCCCAAGTTCGTAATTAAATCCCTTAGTCTTGAAATTTAACTTGAGATCAATGTCATGAAAATTATTTAAAATTCGATATTGATATCCAAGTGTTGGATAAAATTTAAAATTTGGCTGTTTTTTGCTTGTTAAAGAATTTCCATTCCACCTATAGGAATAATTCTGAAGGTTTAATGGATAAGATATTCTAGACGTGATCCCATTAATATCCGATAATCCCAAGCTCAACTGGTTTTGATTCAAATCAAGTGATAATAGTTTTGGATTCATGGGAAGATTCTTCAAATAATTCAAATCAATAATCAAGCTGTCTAATCGATTTGGTGTGAACAACACCAAATCTTTTTCCCGTAGGGAAAATTCATTATACTTTGAAGTTGTATCCTTTCGATAAATTTCAACCTTTGAAGGATTCATAATAATTTCGAAAGGTTCGGGGATTGTAAAAATCTCTGAGATATAAACTGTGTCTGTTTTTTGGTTTTCGAAATTATTCGATGATTCCTTTTTAAATTTTCGTTTTGTGATTTTATAGGTCACCCAGGAAACCCCAATCATTGAAAATAAAATTAGGATTGCTATGACCCATGAAAAAATTTCATCTCTGTGTTTCATAGGATTTTCGTATTATGCAAATTGGATATTAGCCATTAGCCAATTACCAATTAGCCAATTATCAAATTAAAAGAATATTAACTACCATTTAGCTAAAGCTAAATGGTAGTATTACTATCATGTAAACATGATAGTAATATTATCATGTGTTTTGGTGGGTTTTTGTTTTTTCTTTTTAAAGATTAATTTTTTCTTTTGCTTCTTTTCTTTTTTATCAAGATTTTTTTTCTTTTTTATTTTTTCTTACCTTTTGTTTATGTTCTCCCGTTCCAAATCAGTTTTAGGATTTTTCAATGTTACTTCAACTGAACCAGTACACATAAGAACCAAAAAATTTTATAAATGACTATGACATACCAAAACATCAAAGATCAAAATCATGAATAAAAAGAAATCCACTTCCAACAAAAAAACTTCCGAAGAATTAGAAAAGGAAGCAATCATTATTCGAAGAAAGATTTATGAGCTTTCAAAATCTTACATGTTTATTTGCCTTGCGAACTTGAATATGGCAAGAGCAGAAGATGATAAAGAGGCCCTGATTAAAAAATTTTCTCATTCCCAAGGGATTTTTTCCAAAAAGGTTCAGGATGCAGTAGAATATATGGAACCCTTGATTAATTCGGGTGAGTGTAATCCACATATTGATTTGGACCATTATTGGAATATGGTTCAACTTTGGAAACACGAATTAGAATGTTGTTAACGGTTTAATAGGCATTCTTTAAACCATAATCCTATTTCATAAGGGAAGGTCTGAGTAACAATTAACCTTCCCTTGTTTATCCAATAATTTTTCCTATCTTCTTCGATGTGAATTTTAAATTTATCAGGGATTCCCATTATCCTTGCAAGTTCTCTTGGAGACATTGGTAAACCATTCCATTTAAACTGTCTATCCGCTTTCCTAGCGGTCATTGGATAACCATTCGGTTTATTTCTATATACACCAGGTAATGTCCCTCTAGACCCTTTAGAATTAACCCAAGGCCATTTCCACTCATCCATGAACTCATTTGTCCATAATCTTTGTACTTGTTTCAGGGATAATTTGGTTTTATTTTTATCATCTGGGTGAAACATTGAAACGATTTTATCCAAATCCTCGATTATATTACCATTCTTTGGGAGGTTAAATAATAAATCTTGTGTTGTCCTAAGAGCTTTCATTTGTTTAACAAAAAGGAATTGCTCCAATTTGAATAAAAGAGAGCTCTTTTTTACTCCTATTATTACTAATCTGTTCCTTGATATTTGAGAATTGCCCCATTCTGAAACGGAATGGTTGTGAAAAACCAAGTTATAATCTGGGAATATTTCATTTTCCCATTGATTTTCTGGGATTACTTCTAGCAATTTGGGTAAATTTTCCAATAAAAATACATGAGGTTTAAAATGATGAACACTTTCGATAAAATTTACCATTGTGGGGTCTGCCTTTTGCTCTTCGGTAGATTTAAAATCCTTTTTTCTACTGATTCTGAGTATGGATTGTCCCCCACAGGCGGGGTGAGAGATTAGCACATGTACTTTCTGAGTACCCACATGATCATATATGCTTTTAGGATTCCGATAAAAAGAGATTTTTCCATAATTCTCCTTCCATTGCTCCTCTTTTGGTGTGTGGAAGCAACTACGACTATCCATATTGGCTAATATTTTGAATCTTTTCTCATTTAGGAAAGGGTGAAGCCCGATATGCCCACAACTAATTCCTATAACATTAAAAACTTTCATAACTTAATACTTATTTTTTATGGTAAAACATGACAATATACCAGGATTTTGGGGGTATTATGTTAGTCCAAAAGGAATTATTTGGACAATAAGGTCAAGAAATGGTAGGGGTAAAGCTAAATTTTGGAGAAAAGTTAACCCTATGATTTCACACAAAGGTCGTTTACGAGTACAGTTACGTAAAAATGGAAAAGTATATAAATACCAAGTTTCCCGATTAGTAGCTATAGCACATATACCAAATCCAGAAAATAAGCCTTTGGTGATGCACTTGGACAACAATCCTCAAAATAACCATTTTTCAAACCTAAAATGGGGAACTCAGTCTGAAAATATGCAACAAATGGTCGCTGAAAATCGGAGTGGTTCCTTATTTAAGTCGGGTAAAGATAACATTGTTTATAAAATTACTCCCAGAACAGGGCCCAAATTTACTACATTTGAGATATTTTGGGTAAGATTGCTTAAACAAATGGGGTTCTCCACTGTCTTCATTTCAAAAATTGATGGGAGGTCCAGAAAAAACCTTTCAAGGTATTTAAAAGATTTATAACACTCCATTTTGTATATGAAAAATGCTATTAGTATTGCTCATACCCTGTAGAATTATGTGTTTACTATACAATATCACAATCAAAAATTAATCACATGAAAAAGAAATCTGTTAAAAAAGAGGATAAAAACATCAAATTGTTATTCAAAGATCAAGAAGTTTTAATAAAAGGCCCATCACATTGTGAACTCTGTAAGGTAATCGATGTAAATAAAAATTCTGCCTTACTTTCGAATGGGATATCAGTAAATCCCAAATATGATCGAAAGATTAAATCCTTGACTCCTTTAAATTTAAAAGGAACCCAGTTCACAATATTGGTTCATGGAAGTGAATCTAAAAGAATTTGGAAAGAATATTGCTTAGGAAATACTGCTTCTAAATTGCAGAGTGCACTAGAAAACTTTAAAAAGGGAATCCCTAATAATTCATATTCTACAGAAGAATTAGATGGCTACTCTATGAAATTGAATGAGTTATTGGAAAGTCTACAGAAGGAAACTATAAACGAATAGGTTTTGGTAAATGTTTTTTTTAAATTGAGAATTGATTTTTTCAGCGTAATCAAAAAAACGTAATCACGGACTCTTATTTATGGGTCAGGTTTTTTATCCCTATTTGCTTGAGAAAGTAGATAGGGATTTTTTATTGTGTTATTCCATATTTCTCTTTTGGGGATACTTTATCATCCTTCTTTTACCTTGTGTAATGTGATCTTTTTGATCCTGAATTCTTGATGTTAAACTCATTGTATTATTGCCTTGGGGATTAATATTATAAGATACTATCTTATCTATATTAACTTTAATACATCACAGATATGTCACTCAAATCAAGAATTGAAGCCCTAATTTTACAAATCAGTAGTGCAAAAACATCACTGAGATCTGCATTATCCAATAAAGGTGTAAGTGTACCAATAAGCCCAACCTGGGATCAGATTACTCAAGGGATTAATGATATCGAAATCCCAGTAATGCCAAAAGTATCATTATCATTTTCATCTGGAATCTACGCAGCATACTTGGAGGGAAGTAATTTTAATATTTCCCAGTACACAGTTTATTATAATGGTCAGATAAAATTCAATCCAGGTACAATTTCATCCATTGTAGATTGGATGAATTCGGATTTAGTAAACAAGGTTATTGTTTGGTGTGTAGTATCCAGTCAGGTTACTGCTGGATCTCCTAAATCCTTCCTGGCTATCTCAGAATTAAATCAAGGAACAAATTGGTCTCAACTAATCAAAGCAGCTAACAATGTAGAATGGAGAGGAGGGATAATGCGTTTAACTAAAGCCACAGCAGCATCTGAGGGAACTAAATTAACCTTCCAAGGCAACCATGTACTTATATCCTATAACAATTAAAGATTAACAAAGGGAGTCATAAAGAATTCAAAAAAAACTTCTTTATCCTCCCTCATTATTAATCTCATTATTAATCTTTTAATATTCATCATTAATTTTTAATTCCTACACATTATGCCTACATTGAAAGAAAGGATCCAATCATTAACATCATCCATCAACCAAGCAAAAACAAGTTTAAGGGATGCTCTGAGAAATAAGGGGGGTAGACCCAGGATCTCAGCCATCCTTTGAAGCCCTAAGATTGGGAATCGAAAGCATCTCATCTGGAGATAAGTACAAAGAATTAATAGGAAAAGGTTCTATCTTCAGTACCAACTTGGATACTAATGAAACCGCTAGAAAGATGGTTATGGATCCAAATAAATCCACAGTCTCCATAAAAGTAAATTGCACTTTAGACAGTATCCAATCAGCCTTAAATAAAATCAATGGAAGCTTCTATAAAGGCGATCTGGTAGTAATCGTAACATATGCTATGCCCGTTGATGGCAATTATGGAATATGTATTTATAATTTATCAGAAGATTTATCTTCATACTTTTGGGGATACGGTAGTTCAACCGGTATGAAAAATGGATACCCATGGGTAGAAAACGCATTATTTTTAGAAAGTGTAAATATCATTGCAGTTAATACTGGTAGATATAATTTTTCATTTACTGGGTACGCATTAAAAGTTGGAAAGAGCCCAGTGGATTAAAAAATCCTTAGTGATTAATAATCTTAGGCCTGGGATAAAAATATCTTAGGCCTTTCTTGTAAGAGTCCACCCAAACAACAAACATAAAATGAAAAAAGAAAATCCTAAGATGATAAATAATAAGAGAGTAAACCTTGAATCCCAATAAAAGGATAATCAATGAAAAATATAACATTGGAGTAATAATAAAAGCCCTTATCCTATGAAAAGGATAAAAGGAATCCCATTATGAAAAAAGTAGAGATAATAAAAATCCCTTATAAGCCTTTCAGAAAAACGTTATATGAATATTATTCGAAGATTTAAATGAAATCCCTTATTAGCTTTTCGATAAAATCCTATATGAATAAGAGAGGGGTAGGGAACTGAGATTAGGATCTTCAAGGATTTCCCTTATTGTGTTTTCAGAAAAATCATATATAAATTTCAGAAGATAAGGGATTCTGGGAAATCCCTTATTAGCTTTTCAGAAAAATCATAAGTAAATTTTAAAGGGACAGGGTTGCCCATTAAAGCAAAAAAAGAGTATATTTTATAGGGGACAAAAAATATACTCTCTCTTTATTATTTATGAATTACAGCAACACCAAATATATATAAGGAATAAGAGTGCAAATATTATGCACTCTTTTATTTTTTCTTTTTTCATTTCAAGTTCTTTTTTACAATTTCAAGCATTTTCTTTAAATTCTCTTTTTTTAATTCATCTGTATTATTAGATACCAAACTTTCTACTGAAAAATCATTTATTCTATAAACTTGTTCATAAAATAATTTGAATTGTTTGCAATGATTTTCACAAATTGTTTTATTTTTTTCTGAACGAATAATGCTTCCTATAAAATTGTCCAAAAGATTACGAATTTTGCGTCTAACGGATTTTTTATCTTTATCAGTTAAGCAATCCGCATAAATAGAAGAGTTATATAAATTCTCTTTCTTTAGACCTGAATTGGTATGCAATCCCGTTGTGTCCAATGTTTCGAGTAATTTAGAAAAAGAAAGTTTTTCTATTTCTTTTTTTTCTACTTTTGCACTTTCTTTTTTTGTGCTCTTTTTTGCAGTTGTTTTTTGTGCTTTCTTTTTTTCAACTTTTGCAGTATTTTCTACATTGTTGTTTACTTCATTTACTAACACTTCTTTTTCATTTACATTTGCATTCATGACTTTTAATTTTTAAAGTGAAACATTTTGTTTGTTTTTTTGTATTGCAAATATACAATGAATTTTTTAAATACAAAAATATTTTGAGAAAAATTTTTATTGAATTTTTCTATTAAACAAATAGATTTTATTTATTAAAATATCATTGCTCACCATCACCCTGCCTTCATCATTACCTACCTGATCCCCAAATCATCAAGGCCTTAGTTGGCTGGTTTTTGAAGGCCTTTATTTAGGGCCCTCTTTGGACTCAGGGCCATCAATGGAGATTATTAAGGCCTTTTGGGCTTACAGGGCCTTACGCTTGGTTAGCAGGTTTTATATAATAAAGATATCCTGAAAGTAGGATGGGCTCAAAGAATTAGGGCCTTAGCTAGCAGGTTTTACGAAGTAAAGATAAAAGAACACAAATAAAAAAGGTAGCCTACTTATCCCAAGCGAGCTACCTTATATTAGAGTAATATTCCTATTGAGTATGATTGAGATTTATTTTCATAAGATAATTAGTATTCAATGTATCGAACAGGCTAGCATTAAATTTCAGCTATGAATGTGATATATAATTTCGTATTACCTAATCCTATATATTGAAAGGCATTAGATAGGTCAAGGTAATCTTGGATTTCATTTAATGTTTCCTTATAGAAGGATAATGCCTTATCATAATTCTCTGATATAATTTGGTCTCTGTTATCTGTAATCGATAATTCTAAGAACCAAACCAATTTCTCAGGATCATTAGGTAAAATTCGAACCATACTAGAATCAACTTTAGAAAAGCGATTAAAAATCTTTGACCAAAGATTATAACCTCTAGGATCCTCCATTCCTAAGGATTCATAAAAGAATTGTCTCAGATAAACATTTTTTACTGTTCCTTCGATGTTCTCTGTATCCTGGAATAGGATTGTGTTATTAAATAACTGATCTGTTGTGTTCATAGGGCAATAATTTTTTATATGATTAATATTACAATGCAAATATAATCATTATATATTATATATAATATAATATGCATATAAAATTTGGGCTCTGATTCAAGGCTCACTTCGAAAGATTATTTAAACTTAGGGCCCTCTATGGTATATAATAAGGCCTTGAATCCTTACATCGAATTAAATGGACACAATGATCTAAGGCCTTATTATATTATACTTAAAGCCTTGAGCCAAATCCTATACCCTCTTGGTTAGCCCAAAAACACATCGAAAAATAAAAATATCCTTGAACACAATGTACATAGGATCATCGAATAAATCCTTATCCTATTATAATATATAATAATATAAGGCCATTGATAAAGGAAATTTATAAATCATATACATAGAACTAAGCCTACACATATACAATAAAAACACAACATAAATAAAAACAAATCACTACATAGATCCTATAATATACCTATATAATATAATAAAAGGATATAATAATGATAATCCTTAAATCCCTGAACACAGATGACCCCCATATATAATATATTATATAAATAAATTGCTCATAAAATTACACAAAGCTCTAATATAGCCCAAAAAACAAGCTTCTATCAAAAAATTAATAATCATATATATAATAATATAATAAAAACATCATCAGATCACAGGTCAAGGATTATAACCATATCCCTTATATTATATAATAATATAATAAGAGCTATGAAAAACAGATCCTACAAAAGAAAACACAAAGCTCATATAATATCATATTAATATAACAATCGAATCAAGGATTATAATAATCTCAGATCACAGAACATAATCTTATATATTATATATAATATAATAATAAGGGTTATAATAAATCTTCGAATCAGAGATCAAGGATTTATAAATCCTAGACTGGGATTAAATAAAATCATCGAATCATTGAACCAAATTTATTAAAATCATCGAATTCAAGGCAATCATTTTATAATAATCATCGAATTTTATCATAATCCCAGACTTTCGATTAAATATTTAATTTAACATACCTCTAGTAAATTTTACTTTAATTCTAAGTAACTAGAAAGATTACCCTCTATTATGTTCTAGATTAATAAATAAAAGACATTATTTTTAGCTTCGATTGTGATTTTAATTTATCCATAGATAACCCTAAAATTTATCCTAAAATCTTGAAGTTGAGAGTTTGATATTTTTTTCTAAAGCCGGCTATTTTTAACTTGTACTCGAAAAAAAGTACAGTTTTGGATAGGTTTTGGATATGTTTGTAAAAAATGGGTTAAAAAAGTCAAAAGTGCTAAAAGTGAGCTAAGTTGACGTTTTAGGGTAAAAAAGGCCCTAAATCCTCAAATCCCAGACCCAATTTTTCGAAAAAAAATGTACATTTCACATGTGAAAATTTTAGGGCCTTAAAACTTGAAAACTCTATGGTTTATATATGGTTTAGATGGTAGGAGATAGCGTTCGTGCTATCGAGTAAATTTCGCCCCCGTGTTATACCTGTTATACCCATGTTATCTAGCTTCTATTTGATAGTATATTTGATATGTATTTCATATTTTAT
>OICB01000190.1_pt1 | contig 41404 bp, 37 predicted proteins | sample 1581121 | NCBI WGS metagenome assembly OICB01 (sample SAMEA3882544, study PRJEB24775) | human gut metagenome | biome: human-associated habitat; feature: intestine environment; material: feces | place: Netherlands | collected 2009/2010 | reverse complement strand
TTGCGGTGTACCGCACGGCGGCGGCACAGGCTTCCTTTACCGTTTTGCCGTTTAACATCGCCCCCAGCATCACGGCCGCGAAAATATCCCCCGTGCCGTGGAAGGAGGCCGGGTTCCGCGGGCCGAGACAGGTAAAATATGTCCCCGCGCCGCTGTCATAGCCCATAGCGCCCAGCTTATCCGGCGCAAAGGACACCCCGGTGAGGATCACCTTCTTCGCCCCCAGCGCAGCCACCCCCCGCAGCAGCTCACGGGCAAAGCCCTCGTCCACCTCCTCCCGGTACGGCGTACCGGTCAGCAGACAGGCCTCCGTGATATTGGGCAGCGCCACGTCCGCCCGAGCCGTCAGGCGGGCCATCGCCGCCGGGAAAGCGCCGTCAAACCCGCTGTACAGCTTCCCGTGGTCCGCCATGGCCGGGTCCACGATCAGCAGCGTATCCGGGCTCTTCACCGCGTCGAAAAAGTCCATCACCTGCTGCACCTGGGGCGCGGAGGCGATGTAACCGGTATAGAGCGCGTCAAAATGCACCTGCTGGGACCGCCAGTGATCGGCAATGGCCGGCAGCTGGTCGCTGAGATCCCGGCTGACAAAGCCCGGAAACGCCGTGTGCGCACTGAGCACCGCCGTGGGCACGATGGCGCACTCCACCCCCATGGCGGAGATCACCGGCAGCGCCACCGTCAGCGAGCACCGCCCCAGACAGGAGATGTCCTGTATGGACGCTATTCGTTTCATAGAGCCGCCTCCTGTTCATCATACCAAAAAGGGAGAGGCACATGAATATGTGTCTTTCCCTTTTTGGTGCGGGCGGCGGGACTCGAACCCGCACGCCTGTTGGCAATGGAACCTAAATCCATCGAGTCTACCAATTCCACCACGCCCGCATATCCACGCCGTATTGTAGCACACTTCACGTCGGCGTGCAAGGAATGTTTTGCCTTTCCCCTCCACCCTATGCTATACTGTCATCAACAGTACACGAAAGGATGGTGCCCCATGAGCGAAAATGCCCTCGCCTTGGCGCGTCAGCACGCGCCCTGCTACATTTACTCCCGCGAGATCCTTACCGCACAGGCAGAGACTCTCCACAGGACCTTCCCCGGCTTTGATATTCTGTTCTCCGTGAAGGCCAACCCCTTCCCACCGGTAATACGGCACCTTGCGGCGCTTGGCATCGGCGCGGATGCGGCCAGTGCGGGTGAGGTCTGCCTGGCCGCGGAATGCGGGATCGCGCAAGAGGATATCTACTTCTCCGCAGCCGGCAAAAGTGATCGTGCACTGGCCGCCGCGTGGGATAACTGCCATCTGATCGCCGATTCTATCGGCGAGGTGCGGCGAATCGCCGCTATGGCCGCTGCCCGCGGCGAGACAAAGGCCATCGGCCTGCGCGTAAACCCCGCCTTCAGCATGGACGGCGGTGCGGGCGGGACATCCAAGTTCGGCATCGACGAGTCCGACCTCCCGGCACTGAAAACTCTGCTGCAAACGCTGCCGATAGCCGTCTGCGGCCTCCATATTCACCTGCGCTCCCAGAACCTCTCCGCGGATACTCTCGCCCGCTACTACAAAAACTGCTTCGCGCTGGCCCTCCGCGTCCGCGATATTCTGGACTGTGCCATCGAGTATATCAACTTCGGCGGCGGAGTAGGCATCGTTTACGACCCGGCGTGCCAACCGCCGCTGAACATGAGCACCTTGACGCAATGTACGCAGGCCGTGGCAGAGGAAAACGCCCGTACCCTCCGCGCACGGCTGCTGGTGGAGTCCGGGCGGTTTCTGACAGCACAGGCGGGAACGTACTATCTGCCTGTGGTAGACAAAAAGACGTCCCACGGCACCACCTATGTCATCGTAGAAAACTGTCTCAACGGCTTCCAGAAGCCCTCTCTTGCCGCCATGCTGCGTAACGCCGCCGGAGAAGGCCCCCTTGCGCCTCAGGAACCTCTGTTTACCGGCGAGACCGCCTTCCCCATCACCGCCCTGCCTGCGGAGGATACCGGCATCACCGAGACCGTAGACATCGTAGGAAACCTCTGCTGCGCCGCGGACGTGCTGGCTAAGAACTTCACCGGTCCGGCGCTGGCGGTGGGAGATCTTGTGGCCGTGGGGAACACCGGGGCCTACGCCAGAACGCTGTCGCCGCTGCTGTTTTCCTCCCACGACGTCCCTGCGGAATTCTTGATCTGAAAAGCAGGGCAGCCCAATGGGCTGCCCTGCTTCCTTATTTCTCCCGTCTGATGGGCCGGATATACTTGAAGTACTGCCCCGGCACAAAATAGAAATACGTCTTGACGCCCTGTTCACTTTTGACCATACCGATCTCTCCCAATCCAAAGATATAGCGATCGAAGGGATGGATGCGGGTGCGGAGCACTACGGGGCGGGGCCGGCGGCGGTAAACACCGGGGGTAACGCCGTAGAGCGCCTTGAAGGCGCGGGTAAAGGCCTCCTGCCCGGAAAAGCCGTAGTCCAGCGCGATGTCCAACAAAGGACGGTCGGTATCGCGCACCTCCTTCAGGGCAAAGGCCAGGCGCCGCTGGTGCAGGTAGGTACGCAGGGACATACCCGCGATCTCGCGGAATTTATGGGTGGCGTGGTACTCAGAATAGTGCAGACGTGCCGCCAGCGCCCGCAGTGTCAACGCCTGATCGTCCCGGCGCATAATGGCGTCGTCCATCTCATTGACGACGGTCTGGATCAGCTGCTGCCATTCGTACATAGGCTTGCTCCCTTCTCTCGCTGTGAACAGAATACACCCTTTTCGCCCCAAATGTTTGATACGAGTTGCTGTTAAAACAGGGACGGCTCCCGCCGTCCCTGTCCGCTTATTCCACTTCAGCAGCCTCCGCCGGCTCCTCCTGCCCCTGCTTGGGCAGCTGCTCGGGCCACTTGGCCCAGGTCTGGCGGATATAGGGGATCATCTGATCCCGGGGCATATCCAGTGCCGCGGCCAGCTCGCCGTAGAGCTGGTCCTCAGCCCGCTTGAGATAGCGCTCATCCATCTGGCTGACCTTCTTACCATGGCGCAGGGCCCACGCCCGCTTGCGGCAGATACCGTGGATCATGGCGGCCAGCTCGGCGCAGTCACAGCGGAGCACCAACTGGTGATAGAAATCCTTGGCAGCACGCATACCGCGCTCGGCGGGCTTCTGCTCCGGCAGGACCGGCAGCGCGGCGATCAGTTTCAGCGCACAGTCACGGCTGATGATGGGACGCATGAGGACAGCGGTGTCCACCGGAGTCATAACGGTGCCGCCGCGGTACAGGGGAGAAAGATGATAGTAGACCTTGTCGCCGCCGTCATAGGCCAGACCGGATGGCCCTATGGACTCCACCCGGCAGACGCCCTCGCCGCCGTATACCACCAGATCACCCGCTGCAAACATCACACACGCTCCTTATCCGCAACATACATACACATATATACACAAAAAGGCACATGGCACACGACCATGCGTTCCCCTTTTGCTCACCATTACCTGACATCAGTATAACATATTCTGACGAAAAATGTAAGCACAAATTTTACCGTGACTGTCGATTTTCCCGGAAAGTTGTGATACAATGCAGGAAAACTTTTGCGAGGTGCAGCCATGAAAAAAACCGTCATCCATCCCTCCGCCTTTGTGGCGGAAAACGCCACCGTCCGGGGCAGCGTGACCCTGGGCGCCAACAGCAGCGTGTTCTTCGGCGCGGTGCTGCGGGGCGACCGGGCGCCGATCACCATCGGTGCGGGCACGAATATCCAGGATAACTGTGTGGTGCACGTGGACTACGACCATCCGGTGACGGTGGGCGAAAACGTAACGGTGGGCCACGGGGCCATTCTCCATGGGTGCACCGTGGGTGACAACACCCTCATCGGCATGGGCGCCATCGTGCTGAACGGCGCGAAAGTCGGCAGCAACTGCCTGATCGGCGCGGGGGCGCTGGTACCGCAGAACGTGGAGATACCGGACGGGTCTTTGGCCTTCGGCTCCCCCGCCAAGATCAAAGGCCAGCTGGACGAGGCCGCCATTGCCGAGCTGCGGCAGGCGGCGCTGGACTACCAGAAGGAGGCCATTGCATACAAGGCCGAGCAGAAACAATAAAAATATGCGCTCCGACCAAGAGCCGGTGCGCATGGCTGAAAAGCGGCCCCCGGCTGTGCCGGGGGCCGCTGACCGTTTAGACGACGGCGAAAAACTTGATGATAAACAGCAGGGAGATAACGTAGGTCAGGACAGACACATCCTTGGCACGGCCGGAGAACACCTTGATCACGGTGTAGGAGATCATGGCAATACCGATTCCGTGGCCGATGGAGCCGGAGATGGGCATGGCCAGCAGCATCAGGAACACGGGAACCACCTGGTCCAGATCGTCGAAATCCACGTTCTTCAGGCCCTGGAGCATCAGGATGCCCACGTAGATCAGGGCGGAGGAGGTAGCGGCAGCGGGAATGACGGCCGCCACGGGCGCGATGAACATACAGGCCAGGAACATGAACGCGGCGGTCAGGCTGGTCAGGCCGGTGCGGCCGCCGGCCTCCACGCCGGAGGCGGACTCCACGAAGGTGGTAACGGTGGAGGTGCCGCAGCAGGCGCCGGCCACGGTGCCCACGGCATCGGACAGCAGGGCCTCCTTCATGTTGGGCATATTGCCGTCCTTGTCGGTCATGCCGGCGCGGGAGGCCGTACCCACCAGGGTGCCGATGGTGTCGAACATATCGATCATGCAGAAGGTGATGATCAGGCTGATCGCCGTGAACCAGCCGATATTAAAGAAGTCGGTGAAGTCAAACTTGAACAGCGTGGTCTCCACCATGTCGTGGAAGGGCGGCAGGAAGGATGCGCCCTCCAGAGAGGCAAAGGGATTGGTACCCAGGAAGATAAAGCAGCCGGCCCAGTAGATCACGGAAGCTACCAGCATACCCACCAGCACGGCGGCCTTGACGCCCTTCTTGGCCAGCAGGATGATGACAAACAGACCGATAAACATGGTGATAACAGTCAGGACCATCTGGCTGTACTCGGCACCCATGTGGTCCTTGATCACGCTGGGGGTCATGGCGCCGAAGAAGTCGCGCATGACATAGAAGGGGGAGGTATAGCCATTGCCCTCGGCATAGATGCCCACGTTGGAGCCCAGGCCGATGTTCATCAGCATAAGGCCGATGGCGGGACCGATACCCAGACGGACGCCCAGAGGAATGGCATGAACGATCTTGTCGCGGATATTGAATACGCTCAGCAGCAGGAAAACGATGCCCTCCACCAGAATGATGCACAGCACCGCCTGGAAGGCGCTGGTGTAGTCGGTGTTCAGCATGGCGGCCACATTGCCGGCGATGACGGCAAAGAAGCTGTTGAGCCCCATACCGGGCGCCATGACAAAGGGCTTGTTGGCGAGGAAGGCCATGACCACGGTGCCGATGGCACTGGCGATGCAGGTGGCCAGAAAGACACCGTTCCACAGCGGAGTGCCCACGGCAAAGTTGGTCAGCAGGTTGGGGTTCAGGGCGATGATGTAGGCCATCGTCATGAATGTGGTGAGACCGGCCAGGATCTCCGTTTTGACGGAGGTGCCGTTCTCTTTCAGATGAAAGATACGCTCCATGTGATTTTCTCCTTTGTAAAATGCTGCGCGTCCTCCGCGCAAGTATCATCTTAACGCTTTTTAACGGGAAAAACAAGACTTTTTGTCAGGTCTTCTGAAATTTTTTCAGATGTCAGTCAAAAAAGCGCCCCCGGCGTGGCCGAGGGCAAGGAGGTGGGGGTGCCTCCTTCTGTTCTCAGGAGGCTGCGTCAGCCAGGGTATAACTGACACGATGCTGATGAGATAGCCGCATGGGGTACCGACCGGGGCAGGTCAGCTTTCCGTCCGCATCCGGGGGCGCATGACAGGGGGCGTTTTTTTCAAGGAAGCTTATTGGGCCGCGCGATCGGCCTGAATGAGCCGCTTCAGGGCCTCCACTCCCACCTGAACGGCGGAGGTGGTGTCCTCGCTCATATCCTGGTCCAAGCCGGCCTTTTCACGCTCCTGGTTCCAGACCACATGGAAGCAGCTGCCGCAGCGGCAGTTCAGGGCATCAGCCACCACAAAGAGGGCGGCGGACTCCATTTCACTGGCCTTGACGTGCAGGCGCTTCCAGGCCTCCCATTTGTTGAGCAGCTCATAGGATACAGGCATACGCTCGGGGCTGTGCTGGCCATAGAACGCATCCTTGCACTGAACGACGCCTACCTGGGTACGCTTGCCCAGCGCCCTGGCCGCCTGGACCAGCGCGGTGGTGACCTCGAAGTTCGCCACCGCGGGGTACTCGATGGGGGCATATTCCCGGCTGGTATGCTCAAAGCGAATCGCGCCGGTGGCGACCACCACGTCGCCGCTGCGGACATCCAGCTCGATTCCGCCGCAGGTCCCTACGCGGATAAACGTGTCAGCGCCGATGTTGTGCAGCTCCTCCATGGCGATGGAGGCGGAGGGCCCGCCGATACCGGTGGAGCAGACGGAGACCTTCTCCCCCAGCAGCGTACCGGTATAGATGGTGTACTCGCGGTTCTGAGAAACAAAGTGCGCGTCGTCGAACAGCTCCGCGATCTTTTCACAGCGGCCGGGGTCGCCGGGAAGAATAACATAGCGGCCCACGTCGCCTTCGGCGCAGTGGATATGATACTGCTTTTCCAGCTTCTGCATGATATATCGTCCTCCATCTATGTTCAAGTCGTTATGTCCTAAGCAAATAACACGGTTCGTAATCAAACATTTACCCATCGCTGAGGTAGAAAAATCATATCATGGTTTTTCGGAAAATGCAATACTTCCACCACAAAAGATACGGCTTCTCCTGTACAAATGATGCAAAAGGCAAAAAGTGTCGGGGCTATAAAACCGCCCGCGGCAAAACCTACGTTTGGCGGCGGCTGTTCTCCGCGCATGTGTGCGTGTTTTTGCACGGATCGGCCGACGCATATGGAAAAAGGAGGAAAAAGATATGACAGATCGACTCGTTGCACTGGCGGCGGCAGTGATGCTGGCGGTGACGCTGGCGGCCTGCGGCGCGGCAGACGACAAGACAAACGGCGCCGCGCCGGACACCACACCCAACGGCAGCATCACCACGCAGCCGGACACCAACGGTACGGACACCGGCAGCGCCAAAGATGATCTGAACGGCGGCCGCACCGAAAGCGGCCGGGCGGATGAGGACGGACAGATGGACGGTACCGTGGAGACGCGGCGGTACGACCGGGCACTGGCCGCATCGCTCAGTCAGCTGATCCTGAATCGGATCGGCGAATGACAAAAGCGCGGCGGGCACAGGATGTCCGCCGCGCGGTTTTTAACGGCAGGACTTGCATTTTTCAAAAAATGGGATATTATATAGGTGAAAAACGTCCCCGCCCCCTTTTTTCGTCCTCTGAACGGCGAACGCGGGGCTCGGAACAAAATTTACGCCGCAGCGGGCGGCAGAGAAAAGAAGGTTTTTACTATGACAAAGATCGACATCGTTTCCGGATTCTTGGGCGCAGGCAAAACGACCCTTATCAAGAAGCTGCTGGCCGAGGCCTTCCCCGGCGAGAAGCTGGTACTGATCGAAAACGAGTTCGGCGAGATCAGCATTGACGGTGGGTTCCTGAAGGACTCCGGCGTGCAGATCAGTGAAATGTCCTCCGGGTGCATCTGCTGCTCTCTGGTGGGCGACTTCAACAAGGCGCTGAAGGACGTACATGAGCAGTTCCACCCTGACCGCATCCTCATCGAGCCCAGCGGCGTGGGCAAGCTCAGCGACGTGATCGTGGCGGTGGAGAACACCGTGAAGGACGTACCGGACATGAAGCTGAACAGCTTTGTGACCGTAGCGGACGCCACCAAGGTCAAGATATACATGAAGAACTTCGGCGAGTTCTACAACAACCAGATCGAGTCCGCCGGTACCATCATCCTCTCCCGCACCCAACGGCTGAGCCAGGAGAAGCTGGAGGCCGCCGTGGCGCTGCTGCGGGAGAAGAACCCCAATGCCGCCATTCTCACCACACCCTGGGACCAGCTGGATGGCATGACCATCCTCAGCGCCATCGAAAAGGTCTCTCTGGCGGACGAGCTGCTGGCGCATATGCGCGCTGAGCACGAGGCGGATGAGGCGGAGCACGAGCATGAGCACCACCATGACGAGGATGAGCACGATCATGACCATTGCTGCCATCACCATGACCATGATGATGACGATGACGATGACGATGATGACGACCACGACCATGAGCACTGCTGCCATCATCACCACGATGAGGCCGAGCATGACCACGATCATCACCACCATCACCACGACGGCGAGGAATGCGATGATCCCCACTGCGGCTGCCACCATCACCATCATCACGCCGACGAGGTATTCACCAGCTGGGGCACGGAGACGGTGAAGGCCTACTCCGAAGCGGAGCTGGAGCACATCCTGACGGCGCTGGACAGCGGCGAATACGGCGCGATCCTGCGGGCCAAGGGTATCGTGGCTGCCGCCGACGGCGGCCAGTGGCTGCACTATGACTTTGTGCCCGAGGAGCACCAGGTGCGGCGCGGTCCGGCGGACTACACCGGCCGTATCTGTGTGATCGGCTCCCAGCTGAAAGAGGATAAGCTCTCTCAGCTGTTCGGACTGTAAGGAGTGGCTGACATGGATATTCCTGTTTACCTCATCGCCGGATTTCTGGACGCCGGTAAGACCGAATTCATCAACGGCATCCTGCGGGACGGCTTCGCCGCCGAGGACCGGACGCTGCTGCTGTGCTGCGAGGAGGGCGAGAACGGCTATGATCCCAAGGTGCTGGGCAACGTATTCACCTATACCGTGGAGGACGAGGACCAACTGACGCCCGACTTTCTGAAGAAGCTGGAAAAGCAGTACCGGCCCAAGCAGGTCATCGTGGAGTACAACGGCATGTGGAGCATGGAGAAGCTGTACCGCGAAGGACTGCCCGCCAACTGGATACTCTATCAGATCATGTGCCTGGTGGACGCCACCACCTTTGAGATGTATTTGAAGAACATGGGCCAGTTGATGATGGAGAAGATCACCAACTGCGATATGCTGATCTTCAACCGCTGCAATGAGCAGCTGCGCGCCCAGCTTCGCAGCCGCAACCTTCGGATGGCCAACCGTCGGGCGGATATCTACCTGGAAAACGAGGACGGCACCAGCGAGGAGTACGTCACGCCGGAGATGTCGCCCTTCGACCTGACCGGCGGCAAGCTGGAGGTGCCGGACGAGGACTACGGCATCTGGTATGTGGACATGATGGACAACCCGGGACGCTACGAGGGCGTGGAGGTGTCCTTCAAGGCGCTGATGTGCCACTCCAAAAAGTTCAAGGGCGTGCACTGCCCGGGGCGCTTCGCCATGGTGTGCTGCGACAAGGATATGCAGTTCCTGGCCCTGGTGTGCCGCGGCGAAGGGCTGGAGCAGTATAAGGACAAGCAGTGGGTGAAGATACACGCCACAGTGAAGAAGGAGGCCTGTGAAGCCTATCAGGGCGAAGGCCCCGTGCTGTACGTCACCTCCATCGCCGCCACCACCAAGCCGGACCCGGAGATGGTGTCCTTCTGATCGCGATCTGTATATTTTCACCGCACAATTGCAGCGTGTATAGAAAAAGACCCGCCGATGGCGGGTCTTTTCAACTTATTTTGCCATCAGCGGACCAGCTGGATGGCAGCGGGGAGGTTTTCGATCTCCACGCGGGGCGCACTGGGGCAGTATTCACCGTCCAGGGACCAGGGGAGGTTCTCCTCGGTGGTCAGGGTAACGCGCCGGACATGGCGCAGTATCACGCCGGGATAGTCGTACTGCATACGGGTCATGGCGGTAATGAGGTTCTGCAGATCCAGTGCCGTCTTTGGCATACGGAGCAGCAGCAGTTCGAATTTTCCGTCGTCCATCCGTACACGGGAGGGATCCAGCTTCACCAGGCCGCCCAGGGAGGTGGAATTGCACACAGCGCCGAAAATGAACTCCCCCTCAAAGCGCTCACCATCGGCATCCACCGCGCAGCGGTAGGGCCGCAGGGAGTCCAGATCGCCCAGCCCCTCCAGAATGTAGGCAAAATGACCCAGGGCGTTCTTGGCCGCCTGGGTGGCGGAGTAGGAGGACCGGGTAAAGGCCCCAAAGGAGGCCACATAGGCGAAATAGCGGTCGTTATGCCGCCCCACGTCCAGGGGGCAGGGCGTGCCGGTGGCGGCCGCCTCTGCCGCGGCGGGCAGCATGGTGTGAAGATGCAGGCTCATGGCAAAGTCGTTGGTGCTGCCGCAGGGCAGATAGCCCAGCAGGGGCCGCTGCTCCAGCTGCATAAGCCCGGACAGCGTCTCGTTCAGCGTGCCGTCGCCTCCGGCACAGACCACCATGTCGTACTGTCCGCCCCACCGTGCGGTGATATCGCGGGCCTGGCCGCCCGCCTCGGTGATATAGACCCGTACCAGATAGCCGGCACGGGAGAACTGCGCCACGGCGTCGAACAGCGGGGCGCGGGACTTTGTCTTTCCCGCACGGGGATTGACGATAAACAAGAGCTTTTTCATAGGAACACCCTTCCATACCATCGTAATTCTCGCATTTTGCGCGGGGTTGTCCGAGTATGATACCACAGTTGCGGCGGGATTGCAATACACATTCCGCCGCGGGTGTTTGTGTTCGAAAATTGTTGCAAAACGCCGCGCATACGGGTATGATAGAAAAAACAGCAGTGGGAGGTCCTGCCATGAAGCGAACGCAGTATTTCAAATGGGGACTGACGGTCTTTTTGACCGTATGTGCCGTGCTGGTGTTCTACGACACCTTCTATCAGGCGGGAACGCTGCAGCAGTTCGTGTCCAAGCTGGCATCCATCCTGGCACCGGTGCTGTATGGCTTCGCCATCGCCTATCTGCTGACGCCCATCATGTCCTGGCTGGAACGAGCCATTGCGGCGCTGTGGAAAAAGCTCTTCAAAAAAGAGCTGAAGCAGCCGTCAGGCGCGCTGCGGCTGGTGAGCATCCTGCTGACCGAGGCCGTGGTCATCTTCCTGCTGTATCTGCTGATGAGCGTGCTGGTGCCCCAGGTGCTGGACAGCGTGACCACCCTCATCAACAACGCCGAGTCCTACTACCGCAAGGTCTATCGCTGGGCCAACGACCTGCTGGAGAGCGACAATGGGATCGGTGTCTGGCTGGCGGGGCTCATCACCGAGCGCTATACCGACGGCATGGCCTTTTTGACCGACAAGGTGCTGCCCTGGGCCCAGAAGGCCATTGTGCCGCTGACCAACGGTATCTGGAGCGGCATCCGCGGCGCGGTGGGCTTTGCCTTTGACCTGATCGTGGGCATCATCGTGTCCATCTATCTGATGGGCATGAAGGAGAAGAGCCTGGCCCGCTGCTGCAAGGCGGTCTACGCCGCGCTGCCGGAGGAAAATGCCGACGCGGTCATGCGCGGCACGCGGCGGGTGAACGCCATCTTCTCCGGCTTTGTCCGCGGCAAGCTGCTGGACTCCCTCATCATCGGCATCCTGTGCTTTATCTGCTGCTCCATCCTGAAAATGCCCTACACGCCGCTGGTCAGCGTGGTGGTGGGCGTGACCAACGTGATCCCCTTCTTCGGGCCCTTCCTGGGCGCGGTGCCGTCGGCATTCCTGATCCTGCTGGTCAGCCCCAAGCAATGTCTGGTGTTCGTGATCTTCATCGTGATCCTCCAGCAATTCGACGGCAACATTCTGGGGCCCAAAATTCTGGGCGACGCCACGGGCATCTCCAGCTTCTGGGTCATCGTGGCCATCCTGGTGGGCGGCGGCTTCGCCGGCGTGCTGGGTATGTTCATCGGCGTGCCGGTGTTCGCCTGCATACAGGAACTGCTGAAATTCCTGATGGACCGCCGGCTGCGGAAGCGGAATATGCCCACCGAGGCCTACGCCTATGTGGGTCGGGCCAAGGATTCCCCGCCGGAGGACACGCCCGCGCCCGAACCCAAAGATCCCGCGTGATATGGCAGGCAGGCGGGCACGCAGCCCGCCTGCCTTTTCTTTGAAAGGAGCACCCCCATGACAAAAGACCTCTACGATAAGCTGATGGTCTTCGGCAACGACCGGGAGCCGTTTCTCACCCACAACTTTATGCGGACCACCGACCTGGATGACGGCACCGCCACCGTGACGCTGCCCATGCACACCGAAAGTCTGAACCGCTGGGGCGGCGCCCACGGCGGCATCCTGTTCTCGCTGTGCGATGTGGCCATGGGCATGGCCATTATGACGCTGCGGCAGGAGATGGTGGTCACCGTGAACGCCACCATCGATTATCTGTCCGCCGCTGCCGCCGGCAGCACCCTGACCACCGTGGGCAAGGTGGACCGCCTGGGCGGCAAGCTGGCCTTCTGCTCCGCCGAGATGACCGACGAGACCGGCAAGGTCATCGTCCGCGCCCACTGCGTCATGTGCTTCACCGGCAGGGCCCTGCCCCTATGAGCCGCCGCGCCCTGTGCCGCTGGTGTATTGCGCTGGCGGTGTTCTTTGCCGCGTATTTCATCCTGCGCACCAGCCGCGCGGCCATGAACTGGCTGTGGTACGGCGCCGTGCTGCCGGCGGAGCAGTGGCTGGGGCGGCTGTGTGGGAGGTTGACGCTCTCCGTAGGTGAGGTCCTTATCTTGACGGCGGTGTTCTGCGCCATACTGTGGCTGGCCAATGTGCCCCGGCGCATCATCGCCGCGCGGGGCCGCCGTTGGGGCATGGCCCTGCGCCTGACGCTCACCGCCCTCTGCGCCGTGCTGACGGTGTACGCCGGCTTTTGCCTCACCTGGGGCATCGGGTACAATACCGACGGCTTTCAGGAGAAAAGCGGCATCCATGCCCGGCCTTCCACGGCGGAGACGCTGGCGGAGGTGACGGCCTATTTTGCCAAAGAGCTGGCCGCCTGCGCCGATGACGTCCCCAGAGATGAAAGCGGTGTCTGCACGCTGGACCGGCAGGCGGTGCTGAACCGGAGCGCCTCCGCGTTGGATGTGCTCTATGACGAGTTCCCGTTCCTGCGGGCGGAAACGGGCGGTGCCAAGGGCTTCGCCTGCTCCCGGGCGCTGAGTGCCCTGCGCTTCACCGGGTTCTACTTCCCCTTCACCGGCGAGCCGAACGTCAACATGGACAGTCCGGCGGCCTTTCTGCCGGCCACTGTATGCCATGAGCTGGCCCACCAGCGGGGCATCACGGCGGAGGAGGAGTGCAATTTCATCGGCATACTGGCCGCTGTCCGGTCAGAGGATGCAGGGTACCGCTACTCCGGCTGGCTGACGGGGTTCGGGTATTTGTCCAACGCCCTGTACAGCGCCGACCGGGAGGCGTGGCAGGTCATACGGGACGCCCTGCCAGACACGGTGGTGGCCGACCTGCGGGCGGACAACGCCTACTGGGCGCAGTTCCGCGGCGTCGTCTCAAAGGTCTCGGACACCGTGTATGACGGCTTTCTCAAGAGCAACGGCGACACGGACGGCAGCAAGAGCTACGGCGTGGTCACGGACCTGCTGGTGGCCTATTTCGGATAAAAAAATCTCCCCTTCCGGGGAGATTTTTTATTGGCCCGTTTGGTCAGAGGTTGGCCAGCTGCAGTTCTATATCCTCACCGGACGGCGCGTGCCAGATCAGCAGAGCAGCATCATTTCCGTGATAATTCTCAATGACCTCCACATGGTTTGAAGCGTCCGGTTTCGGATGTCCGTCTACGACCGGAAATGTTGTCTCATAGCGCCCATCGCCGGTACGCAGCGTCACGGTGCTGTTTGCGTAAGCCTCTTTCACCTTGTGACTATCTCCGGTCTCGCACTCCTGTGTCAGTGAGCCTCTGCAAACGCCCTTGAGATAGTCCGCAAAGTAATACTTGCAGACATAGCGGCTCCCCGCCCCGCCGAACAATCCCGTGCCGGCACCTGATATCTCCTTCACCCTATCAAAGTTGAAATAGCGAAGACCGTCCCCATCGCCGCCGCAGAACACGCCGCCGTACTCATACGGCAGTTGTGAGTACACATCCCAGTCCACATTCCAGGATTGGAATCTATTGGAGGTGGCAACGCCGAAAAGCAGATCGTCCCACATGGACCTCCCCTCCCGGAAAGGCCCCAGCGTTTTCCCGTCATAATTGATGTCCCGGTAGTAGGTATAAAGCTCGTCCTTGCGCACCATATCGCTGTAGGAAGCGTCGTAGGGCAGCAGCACGTCGTAGTAATACGGTTCTATGACCTCCTCGCAGAGCTGCCGCATCATGGGATCCAGCGCCAGCGCCTCCAGACCGGGGATGTCCTCCTCCAGCAGCGCCTCGCTGACCGCGTCCAGATAGGCGCACTGCTCCGCCGTCAGCGCGGCGCGGGGCGTGTTGTCCGTCACGGCGGCGCCCCAGCACGACAGGCCGATGGCCACCGCCGCGGCCCCGGCCACCAGCATGGCCGGAAGACTGCGGCGCTTCTTCTGCGGCGGCGCGGTGTCGTCGCGGGATATCTCGTTCCCCGGCGCGGCCCACTCCCGCGGCGGCGCGGAGAACTCCGGCCTCGGCGGAGAAAATTCCGCGGGTGCCGGTGAAAATTCCTTGTCGTTCATGGCTTACTCCCGATCCAGCTCCACCCTGTGGACGGGGCAGGAGAGTCCCTCCTCCTCAAAGGCCATGAACAGCGTGCGGTTCAGCAAACGCTGCGCCTTGTAAATGTTCTCCTCGTGTGTCTCACCCGCCACGCGGATCACAACGGCGCGATTTTCATAGTCCAGCGTCTGCACACCCAGATAGGCCGGGGCCTTGCTGAACAGGTCGGGGTGCTCCCGATGCAGCTTCGGCAGTACCTCGCCCAGCACCTTCTCCGCCCGCGCCAGACTCTCCTTGTCATAGGGGACCGCCATGTCGCACACGGCGAAGGACAGGTCGTTGGATCGGTTGATCAGACTGCGGATATCGGAGTTGTTGATGATCTTCACGTTTCCGCCGGAGTCCATGATCTGCGTGGTACGGATGCCGATTTGTGTGACCGTGCCGCGGAAGTCGCCCACCACGATGATGTCGCCCACCTCGTACTGGTGCTCAAACAGCATGAATGTACCGGTGATCACGTCGGCGATCAAGCTCTCCGCACCGAAGCCGATGATCAGCGCCAGCACGCCGGCGCCGGCCAGCAGCGCCCGCACATCCACGCCCACGATAGACAGCGCCCACAGCAGCCCCACGATGATCAGCAGATATCGGATAGCGCTGTCCGCCAGCGTGAACACGGTCTTGCCGTGGTTGCTGCTGGGCGACACTCTCTGAAATACGGCTCTGGCCGCCGCCGAAAACAGCACCAACCCGGAAAACAGTATGATCAGCCGTGTGCCGATGTTCCAGATCTGCATAAACAGGCCCGCGGGCACGGGCACCACCGCCCGCGCTGCCAGGGCCGCCGCCAGCAGCACAGCGGCCAACCACGGCAGCACCTTTCCCGGTTTCTTTTTCATCTCGTTTTTTTCGTTTTCCATGATGTATTTCTCCCGTTTTTTATCCATATGATAAGCAGAAATTTAACAAAATTTCTACATACACAGAATACACCGCCTTGTCGAATGTGTCAATATATCGCGTGAAATATCCGAATATTTTGTCCTTTTTGCGCGAAAAGCACCCGCCCTGCGTTATGCAGGGCGGGCGCTTTTCTATCACGGTTTACAGGCCCAGGCCGGGAATGTTCAGCCCACCGGTGAGTGAGCTCATGGAGCTGTTCATGGCATCATCTGCCTGCCGAAGTGCCTCATTTACCGCAGAAATGACCAGATCCTGCAACATTTCCGCGTCCTCCGGGTCGATGACGTCGGGCTTGATGGCCAGCTTGGTCAGCTCCTTTTTGCCGGTGACCACTGCCGTTACCGCGCCGCCGCCCACAGAGGCGGTGAACTCCGTTTTTTCAACTTCTTCCTGCGCTTTTGCCATATCCTGCTGCATTTTCAGCAGTTTTTGCTGCATCTGCGCCTGCTGCTGCATCATCCCGGCACCGCCGGTAAAGCCCCTGCGGGCGCTGTATCCCTTTGCCATATTCGTTTCTCCTTTATATCGATCTGTTCATTTTGCCAGTGTAAACTATCGGACATCTTATGTGCAGCATCGGTTTACCCATGTGTAATACCGATGCGCTCTTTGTGTAACATTGGTGTGCTCCATGTGAGACACCGGTGCGCTCAGCATGAACTGTCGGCTTATTTGATGCGAAAATTGTCCAGCTGTTTGGCGTTTTCCACCAACTCGTCCAGCTTGTCCCTGTGGGGAGCCGGCACCTCCCAGGGCGGCAGGTCCGGCGGGGCGGGCGGCGCCTCCTCCGGCAGGGGCGGGCGCTCATAGTCGTCCGCCGACGGGGCGGGCGTGGGCCGGGGCGCGGGGCGGACCGGGGCGCGCCGCACGGGCGCGGCGGGGCCGCCGCCTACGGTGAACTGCACCCGGACGGGACGGCCCACATGGCGGCTGGTGACGCCGCAGAGCACGTCCTCGATGGCCTTGCGGCTGAGCTGCTGCTTCACCAGATCGTTGGCACAGGAAACGGTGAGCACATCCCCCTCCAGCGTACCTGTCGCCTGGTTCAGCCATACCCGGTCGGGGATGGTCAGCGGGCCTTTATAGTGCTCGATAAGCGCGGCCCAGACCTGGCTGTCACCGCCGGCGGCGGGCGCCGCCGGGGCGCTCTCCGGCACAGGCGTCGCGGGTGCGGGGGCCGTGGGGACCGGTGCGGGTACCGGTGCGGGAGATGTCTCCTGCGGGATCGGGGGCGCTTCACGCCGGGGCGGCGGAGTCGGCGCGGCCGCCGGACGGGCGGCGGGTCTTTCCGCCGGGACGACGCCCTTCTTCAAGGCGTCCTCCAGGGCGGAGACACGGTCCGCCAGAGCCTCCGTGTCGTTGGAAAGGCTCTCGTCGCACAGACGCAGCAGGCACAGCTCGGCATCCGTCCGCTGGCGGATGCTCCGGGGCAGGGCCGCGGCGGTCCGCTGGATGGTATCAGTCATATAGAGCAGGCGGCGCATGGGGACCTCCGCCGTCAGTTCAGAGAGGGTCTTGCGGTCATACAGGCCGCCCAGCAGGGCGGCGCCGCCCTCCGGCGCGGCGGCCAGAACGGTCATATCCCGGCAGAGATCGCTGAGCTCGCCCAGCAGCGCGCCCACATCCTTGCCGCCCCGGTACAGCTGGTCCAGTAGCGCCAAAGCGTCGCCCCCCTGACGCGCCAGGAGCAGGCGCATGAGCTGCACCGTCTGGGTGCTGCCGGCCAGTCCCAGCGTGTCCAGCACGCTGCGGCCGTCCACGACCGCGCCGGCGGCACGGCACTGGTCCAGCAGGCTGAGCGCGTCGCGCAGGGCACCGTTGGCCATGCGGGCCAGCAGGTCCGCCCCGTCCGGGGTCAGGTCGATGGCTTCGGCCTTCGCCACCTTCAGCAGCTGCTGCTCCATATCGTGGGGCAGGATGCGCTTGAAGTTGAACCGCTGGCAGCGGGAGAGTATGGTGGCCGGGACCTTCTGGATCTCGGTGGTGGCCAGAATAAACAGCAGGTGGGCGGGCGGCTCCTCCATGATCTTCAGCAGGGCGTTGAAGGCGTCGCGGGAGAGCATATGCACCTCGTCGATGATGTAGACGCGCTTTTGCAGCACCGCCGGCGGGTAGACGGCCTCCTCCCGCAGGCTGCGGGCGTCGTTGACACTGCCGTTGGAGGCGGCGTCCAGCTCCGTCACATCCAGCAGTGAGCCGTCGTCAATGCCGCGGCAGGCGGCGCACTGGTTGCAGGGCGCGCCGTCAATGGGGTGCTGGCAGTTGACGGCCTTGGCCAGGATGCGGGCACAGGTGGTCTTGCCGGTGCCGCGGGTACCGGTGAACAGGTAGGCGTGGCCCACCTGACCGTCGGCCACCTGGCGCTGGAGCGTATCGGTGATGTGCTGCTGGCCCACCACCTCGGAAAAGGTCTTGGGCCGGTATTTGCGGTACAGCGCCTGGTACATGGGCACACCTCCCTGCCGACAAACAAAATAAACGAGTCCTCCGCCGTGAGCCACAGGGCCGGCACCCTCGCGGCACATGGATGATCCCTCTTAATGCTGCTCGGTTCCCCGCCTGACATGATTCGTGGGTATCCATTGCGCGAGACCGGCCCCGCAGCTCACGGCGGAGGACAAGTTCGTGAGATACATTCTACTACAATTCTTCCGCGATGGCAACTGTTTTTTGCCGCCTGTTTCGCTTTTGCTTTTATTATACCCTCTGTTGACAAGGGCAGACACGAAAAAAGGCGGCGCTTCAGCGCCGCCTTTTTTTCGGTAAAAGGAGAGAGAAATACAATGGGTGGGTATCCTTTCGGATGAGCGTATCATACACGTATCCGGGGCGGAAGTCAACAGGCTTGATAAAGAATTAACAAATCATTCACAAAGCGCGCCCGCCGTTCACAGATCGTTTACAGAGCCGCCCCTCTTCCCTATTGACAACAAAAAATATTGGTGCTACCATTTAGCACACTAATAGTTTGTATGCTAAAAATTCAAAAGCAAAGAAGGAGGACCGCCATGAAATTCTGCTTTGACGAGCACCCGGCGCATTTCGGCGCGCTGTTCGGCTACTGCGATCACCAGGTGCATAAGCTGATGGGGCGGATGCTGAAGCGCTACGACGTATCGCCCATGCAGTGCCGGACGCTGATGTTCCTGCATGACGCGGAGGACAGCGTGAACCAGAAGACGCTGGAGCGCCATCTGATGATCAAGCCCAGCACGGTGAACGGCATCGTGGACCGGCTGGAGGAGAAGGGGCTGGTATACCGCACCGTCAGCGCCACGGACGGACGGTGCCGCATTCTGGCACTGACAGAGGAGGGCCAGCGGTTCCATGACGATTTCCAGACCGTGCTGCACCAGGTGAACGAACGGCTGGAGCGCGGCTTCACGCAGGAGGAAAAGGCGCAGTTCACCGCATTTCTGCTGCGGGCGGGACGGAACCTGACCGACGAGGAGGAGGAAGCATGATAAAAAAATTGGCGCCCTATACCAAGGGCTACCGCCTGCTGATGCTGTTTGCCATCGCCTGCTCCGCCGGAGAGGCGGTGCTGGAGCTGACGCTGCCCCAGGTGATGAGCGACATCGTGGATATCGGCATCGCCAACGGAGACAGAGGCTATATCCTGATGGCGGGGCTGAAAATGGTCATTATGGCGCTGCTGGCGCTGGGCTGCGGCGTGGGCGCGGCGGCACTGGCCGCCAAGGCGTCCATGGGCTTCGGCGCGGCGCTGCGGAAGGCGGAGTACGAGCAGGTACAGCGTTTCTCCTTCGCCAACATCGAGCGTTTCTCCACCGCCAGTCTGGTGACGCGGCTGACCAACGACGTGGCCTCGGTACAGATGACCACATTTATGGGGATGCGTATGCTGGTGCGGGCTCCCACCATGCTGGTGACGGCACTGGTGATGGCCCTGATCATCAGCACAAGGCTGAGCCAGGTGTTCCTGGTGGTCATTCCCCTGCTGGTCATCGCGGTGGTCATCGTCATCAAGCGGGTAGGGCCGTTCTTCACCTCTTTGCAGGGGGCCACGGACCAGCTGAACCTGGTGGTGCAGGAGGACCTGAACGCCATCCGCGTGGTGAAATCCTTTGTGCGTGAGGCGCAGGAAAAGGAGAAGTTCACCCAGCGCAGTGAGAAGCTGCGAAGCATGGCCGAGCGCGCCTTTGGCTTTGTGGTGCTGTTCATGCCGGTGATGATGGTTCTCATGGGCGGCACCATCACGGCGGTCATGTGGATCGGCGGCCACTACGTGTGGGAGGGCACGCTGCTCTCCGGCGATCTGATCGCGTTCTTTACCTATTTGAGTGAGATACTGATGTCGCTGATGATGGTATCCGTGGTACTGATGATGCTGACCCGGGCCATCGCCTGCGGCAAGCGCATCGCCGAGGTGCTGGAGGAGAAACCCCGCATCACCGACGAGCAGGCCGACCCGGCGCTGAAGGTGGAGGACGGCTCCATCCGCTTCGACCATGTGTATTTCAAGTACCACGACACGGCGGAGGCCTGGAATCTGGAGGACGTGAGCTTTACCGTACCCAGCGGGGCCACGGTGGGCATTTTAGGCGGCACCGGCAGCGCCAAGACCACGCTGGTGAGCATGATCCCCCGGCTGTACGACGTGAACGGCGGCGCGGTCTATGTGGGCGGCCACAATGTGAAGGACTACACCATGGAGGCGCTGCGGGATGGCTGCGCCATGGTGCTGCAGAAGAACACGCTGTTCTCCGGCACCATCCGGGAGAACCTGCGCTGGGGCGACGAGAACGCCAGCGATCAGGAGATCGAGGCGGCCTGCCGTCTGGCCTGCGCCGATGAGTTTATTGAGAAGATGCCGGACGGATACGACACCTATATCGAACAGGGCGGCACCAACGTCTCCGGCGGGCAGAAGCAGCGGCTGTGCATCGCCCGAGCGGTGCTGCGGAAGCCGAAGATACTGATCCTGGACGACTCCACCAGCGCGGTGGACACCGCCACGGACGCGAAGATCCGAGGCGCGCTGAAAACGGCGCTGCCCGGCACCACAAAGCTCATCATCGCCCAGCGGATCACATCCGTTATGGACGCCGACCTGATACTGGTGATGGACGATGGGCACATCTCCGCCATAGGCACCCATGAGGAGCTGATGGCACAGAGCGACATTTATCGGGAGGTCTATCGCTCCCAGCAGGAAGGGGTGAGCATCGATGGCTGAACAAAAACGCGGCGGACCGCGCGGCCACGGGCCCCAGGGGCACGGCTTCCAGCGGCCCAAGGACTTCCGGGGCACGGTGAGCAAGCTGCTGCGCTATATCGGGCGCTACAAGGCGTCGCTGGTGGTGGTGTTCATCTGCCTGGTGATCAGCTCCGTGGGCTCGGTGATGAGCAGCTATCTGCTCAAGCCTATTATCAACGACTATATTCTGGTAGGCGACTTCGCCGGGCTGCTGAAGATGCTGGCGCTGCTGCTGGGGCTGTTCCTGCTGTCGGGCCTGTGCTCCTATGCCTACGCCCGCATCATGGTGCATATCTCCCAGCGGACGGTGGCCCAGATGCGGCAGGATCTGTTCGACAAGCTGCAATCCCTGCCCCTGCGGTACTTCGACACCCACCAGTCCGGCGACCTGATGAGCCGCTTTACCAACGACATGGACACCGTGTCGGAGATGATCAACTCCAGCTTCGCCAGTGTTGTGTCCTGCGCCTTGACGTTTATCGGCATTGTTGTTATGATGCTGTATATGAACTGGGTGCTGACGCTGATCACCTTTGCCTTTCTGGTGCTGATGCTGCTGGTGGTCAAGGGCGTTGGCGGCAGAAGCCGCGTGAGCTTTCAGGCACAGCAGCAGGCGCTGGGCGCCATGAACGGCTATATCGAGGAGATGGTGGAGGGCCAGAAGGTCATCAAGGTGTTCAACCACGAGAGCAAGGCCATCGCGCAGTTCTCCGGGCTGAACGACAGCTATCGGGACGCCGCCACGGCGGCCCAGACCTACTCCGGCGCCATGATGCCGGCCATGGCCAACCTGTCCCGCATCGACTACGCCGTCACCTGCTGCGTGGGCGGGCTGCTGGCCATCGGCGGAATGTTCGACGTGGGCTCGCTGGGCGCGTATCTGCTGTATGTAAAGCAGGTGAGCCAGCCCATCTCGCAGATCAGCCAGCAGGTGAACGTGCTGCTGGCGGCCGTGGCCGGCGCGGAGCGCATCTTCGCCGTGATGGAGGCCGAGCCGGAGGTGGACGAGGGCAAGACCGTCATCGTCCGGGTGGAAAAGCACGGCGATGCGCTGACCGAGACGGACCGCCGCACCGGCTGCTGGGCGTGGAAAAAGGCCGACGGCACGCTGGTGGAGCTGAAGGGCGACGTGCGCTTCGACCATGTGACCTTCTCCTACGACGGAGAAAAGACGGTACTGAACGACGTGTCCCTGTTTGCCAAGCCGGGGCAGAAGATCGCCTTTGTGGGCTCCACCGGCGCGGGCAAGACCACCATCACCAACCTCATCAACCGGTTCTACGATGTGCAGGAGGGCACCATCACCTATGACGGCATCGACGTGAAGGACATCCAGAAGGACTCTCTGCGCCGTTCGCTGGGCATGGTATTGCAGGACACCCATCTGTTCACCGGCACCATCGCCGACAACATCCGCTACGGACGGCTGGACGCCACGGACGAGGAGGTACGGGCCGCGGCAAAGCTGGCCAACGCCGACAGCTTTATCCGGCACCTGCCCCAGGGGTATGACACGGTCATCACCGGGGACGGCGGCAGCCTGAGCCAGGGCGAGCGCCAGCTGCTGGCCATCGCGCGGGCGGCGGTGTCCGACCCGCAGGTACTGATCCTGGACGAGGCCACCAGCTCCATCGACACGCGGACGGAAAACCTGATCGAACAGGGCATGGACTCGCTGATGGAAGGCCGGACGGTATTCGTTATCGCACACCGGCTGTCCACCGTGCGGAACAGTCAGGCCATTCTGGTGCTGGAGCACGGGCGCATCATCGAACGCGGCGACCATCAGGAGCTGCTGGCGCAGAAGGGCAAGTATTATCAGCTCTACACCGGCAAGGCGGAGCTGAGCTGAGGTATAAACGAGGAAGAAACCGGAAAAGATCAAAGGAGGATGCACCATGACGGAAAAACAGCTTTGTGATATGGCGGTGGCCATGCTGGAGCGTTCCTATGTACCCTATTCCCACTTCCCGGTGGGCGCGGCGCTGCTGTGTAAGGACGGGACGGTGTTTACCGGCTGCAACGTGGAGAACGCCGCCTACGGCGCCACGATATGCGCCGAACGGACGGCCATGGTCAAGGCGGTCAGCGAGGGGCACAGGGACTTCGACACCATCGTGATCGCCGGGCGCAGCGAGGATCACTGCGTGCCCTGCGGCACCTGCCGGCAGGTGATGATGGAGTTCGCACCCGACCTGACGGTGATCTGCCTGAACGGAAAGGGCGAGAGCAAGCGCTTCGCGCTGAAGGAGCTGCTGCCCTACGGCTTTGACCAGAGCTGGCTGTAAGCGCGGCAGAATTTTCATGGAACCAAATCGCACCGCGCTCCGTCTCAATGGACAGAAACCTATTTCAGGAGGAAACTACACGATGAAAAAAATCATTTCCCTTGTGCTCGCCGCCGTGCTGACCCTGAGTCTCGCCGCCTGCGGCACGAAGAACGACAGCAAGGGCGATCAGCCATCCACCCCTGCCAGCGCCCTTGACCTGCTGGAGAAGGTATGGAGCACCTACACCGATGATGAGAAGTTCCCCGCCGCCGGCGGCGACTACTCCGAGGCGAACAGCAAGGAGGACGCCCCCGGCGTCTATGACCTGACCGACCGCGCCGCTGTGGACAGCGCCCTCGGCCTGCCGGAGACGGCCAAGGTGGATCAGGCCGCGTCGCTGGTCCATATGATGAACCAGAACACCTTTACCGCCGCGGCGTACCACTGCACCGATGATGCCGATGCGCTGGCCACCGCCCTGCGGGACAACATCCAGCAGCGGCAGTGGATGTGCGGCTTCCCCGATAAGGTTGCCGTGGCCGTGGTGGGCGAGTATGTGGTGTCCGTGTTCGGCGCCGAGGATCTTGTGAACACCTTTATGTCCCACCTGAACGGCATCTTCGGCGTGCAGCCCGTCTACGACGAGGCCATCCTGTGAAGCGCTGGATAGAGCGAGGCGTATTTCTGCTGGCGGCAGCGGCTACGGTCATAGCTGCTGCCGCCATTCCCACCCGGCGGGCGCAGGAGGATACGCTGCCGGAGGTATATGTGTACCGTGGCTATGCCGCTGCCGCTGACGCACCGTGGAGCGAGAAATCACTGGACTTCGCCGTAAAACGGTTTTCTCACCTGTTGGAGGCATATTTCCCCGGGTCGGAACACGTATATATGAGCGTGATCCCAGATAAGGCCGCTTTTATGGAGACGCCGGAGGGCTACACGCCCGCCGGGGCAGCGGAGACGGCGGACTATCTGGCGCAGCGGCTGCCGGTGGAGATCATCGACATCGCGCCGCTGCTGGCGCTGGAGGATTATTACCGCACCGATCCCCACTGGCGGCAGGAGCGTCTTTCCGCCGTGGCGCAGACCATATCGGAGGCCATGGGTGCACCTGTGCCGGACACGACGGAGGAGACGCTGTGCGCGCTGGCGGGCGAATTTCACGGCAGCTACTGGGGCAAGACGACGGAGCCGCTGACGGCGGACGTCCTGTCCTATATCACCTCTCCCCTGCTGGATGGCTGCACGGTGTACGACTATGAGACGGACAGCACCGGCGGCGTGTATGATCTGACGGCAGCGGAGAAGGCGCCCTACGACCTGTTTCTGGGTGGGCCGAAGGCGCTGCTGCGGATCGAAAACCCGGCGGCGGACAACGACCGGACGCTGATCGTGTTCCGGGATTCCTTCGGCAGCAGCCTTGTGCCGCTGCTGGCGGGCAGCTACCGCACCATCTATGTGGTCGATATCCGGTATATGGCCACAGACGCGCTGGCGCGGGTGACGGAATTCCCGGAGGGGGCGGATGTACTGCTGCTGTACAGCGTTGCCGTACTGCAAAACAGCATTACGCTTAAGTAAGCAAAAGGCCGGGCGCTTTCAGCGCCCGGCCTTTTGCGGCAGAAAGAACGCCGGAGCAATGCTCCGGCGTTCTGCATTTACTTAGAAGAAGAACTCCTTGATCTGGCCGTACAGGATGAGGATCATGCACAGCGGGGTGATGAACTTGACGCAGACCTTGAAGAAGCCGTAGCTGCCCATGGCATGACCGGACTGCTCCGCCTCTTCCTTGACGAACTCGGGGCCGATCTCCCAGCCGATCATCAGGCACATCAGCAGGGCGCCCAGCGGCATCATAACGCCCTCGGACAGTGCATCCCAGAAGTCCAGCCAGTCAGCCGCCCAGTTCTTGGGTTCCGCTATATTCAGTATATTGGCCGGTGCGATACCGCTGGAACCCAGGCAGTCGGCACAGACCAGGATGCAGCCCAGGCACACACAGGCGGCGGCGATGAGGGTGTAGGGCTTACGCTTGTCGCCCTTGCCCTCGATACGGGCCTTATCCACGAAGTGGGCCACGATGACCTCCAGCAGGGAGATGGAGGAGGAGATGGCGGCAAACACCACCAGCAGATAGAACAGGATGCCGAAGATGGGGCCCAGTGTGCCCATGGAGTGGAACACGTTCTGCATGGTGATAAACAGCAGCTTGGGGCCGCCGATGTTGCCGGCGGGATCCAGCGCGAAGCGGGCAGGCATGACGCACAGACCGGCCATCAGGGCCACCATGGTATCCATGATGATGATCAGCAGGGCGTTCTTCTGCAGGTTCTCCTTCTTATGCAGGTAGGAGCCGTAGGTGATCATGGCGCCCATGCCCAGAGACAGGGAGAAGAACATCTGGCCGCCAGCGGTGGAAACAACGCTAAAGATGCTGGGAGCGCCGGACTGGTAGGAGACGATGGCCTGTGCCACGCCATTGACCATGATGGAGGAAACCTCCACGCCATCAACAACCGCCTTGGCGGGCACATAATAGCCGACATTGGCCGCCCAGCCGGGGGAGAACATGTACTTCAGACCGTCCAGAGCACTGCCGTTAACAACGCCCTCCACGAGAGAACCGTCCGCCTGCAGGATCTGCACGGCCACGTCGGTACCCTCCAGGGTGCAGGCGCGGATGATGCAGATCAGCAGGGCCACGAACAGGGCGGGCATACCCACGGAGCAGACCTTCTCGATGCCGCCGCCGACGCCACCCATAACGATGAGCATGGTCAGCGCCACGAAAATAAGGCCGTAGATAATACCCTCAGCGGGACTGCCCAGGAAGTTGCCGAAAATTTCGCCGCCGGACAGGCCATTGGAGCCGAAGCCGGCACCGAACAGATCGCCGATGTTCAGAACGGTGTACTTGATGCAGTAGCCGCCCAGTGCGCAGTAGAAGAACAGGATGAAGAAGGCGGACAGGATGCCCAGCCAGCCCATCCACTTGAACTTCTTGGACAGAGCCTTGTACGCGCCCACGGCGCCGTGGCCGGTCTTGCGGCCGATGGCCAGCTCGCCCACCATAACGATGAAGCCGCACAGGACCGCCAGGATCAGATAGATGATGAGGAACGTGAAGCCGCCGGAGGCACCCATCTTATTGGGGAAGCCCCAGATGTTGCCCAGGCCGACTGCAGAGCCGACCGCGGCCATCAGGAACCCGAAATTGGATCCAAAGCCTTTTCTTTCTTCCATTGTTTTCTCTCCTTAACAGATTTTTGCCCCTACGTCGCCGCAGAAGCTGATAAACTTTACCGCACCCGTCTATTGACAGGAAACGGCACGGGGCACCGCCATGCCCCGCAGGTATTTCCTCACGGGATAAAATCCCTTCAAGGCTACCTGAAAAAAGTATACAGGAAACTCTTTCCGCCCGCAATTAGCAGTTTTTATAAAAATTGAGCGCCATATTGTACATTTTTAACATTCTGTGAACGGATTTTTCCACATATTTTATATGGTTTTTGCTTCTTTTTTACATTGAACCATTCAGTTTTTGGCGGGGTTCCGGGATTTTTGCAACGGACGGCGAATGATTTTCTTTTCGGGAAACCGATTGTAGGTTTATTAACAGGCGGGGGAAGGGGACAAAAAAGACCGCCGGACGGCGGTCTTTTCGATCTATCAGGAGAGAGGTTGACCGGATGGCGGTCTCGGGAACAATTGAAAACACATCCGCAGAAAAACGCTGCGGACTATGGAAAAAGTATACAGGAAATCGTCGAATGGTTCAATTAGCAATTTTAACGTCTTTTTCTGTTTTAACATTATCTTAACGTTTGCAACGTGGTTTTTGCGGTATTTTTCAGCCGCTCTGCGTTTAAATATATGCAAAGCACAGGTGTTTTTCCATGTTTTCCGGCGCAAATTTCTTCACTTTCATATTAGGAAACTTTTTCATTGTCGTGTTAAGAGTGTGTTAATTATACGCAGAGAGACGGTGTCCGGACGCAAAAGGCGGGCACTTCCCTTTTTGCGCATTGTGTGGTATACTATGATTTTATGAGACAAGACACGCAAAGGAGGCGGGACACGTGAGACGAGCAGGCGCAGCGGTGCTGGCGGCGGTATTGGCGCTGACGCTGGCGGGCTGCGGGCGGCAGGACCGTCCGCAAAGCGGGAAACTGAACGTGGTGTGCACGCTGTTCCCCTACTACGACTTTGTGCGGCAGATCGGCGGGGACGCGGTGGACGTACAGCTGCTGGTGCCCGCCGGGCGGGAGACACACAGCTTTGAGCCCACGCCGCTGGACGTGATCGCCGTCAGCGAGGCGGAGGTGTTCATCTACAACGGCGGGGAAAGCGAGCTGTGGGTGGAGGACATTCTGGACGCGGCAGGCGAGGCTATCCCCTACCGGCTGGCTATGATGGACTGCGTGGAGACATACCGGGAGGAGTACGCCGAGGGGATGCAGGGCGGTCACGACCACGACCACGATGACCACGACCATGATCACGACGACCATGACGGCCATCTGCACGACGGCCACGAGGAGGACATCGAGTACGACGAGCACATCTGGACATCGCCGGTGAATGCCATGGCCCTGTGCCGGGCCATCTGCGATACGCTGTGTGAGGCCGATCCGGACAATGCCGACGGCTATCGGGCTCGGCTGGCGGACTATCTGGACGAATTGCAGGCGCTGGACGAGACATTCCGGGACATCACGGACCATGCGGCACGGCGGCTGCTGGTGTTCGGCGACCGATTCCCGCTGCTGTATTTCTGCAGGGAATATGATTTGGATTACAGGGCGGCGTTCCACGGCTGCGCGGGAGACACGGAGCCGTCCCTCGCCACGCTGAAATACCTGATCGACGTGGTGGAGGAGCAGGAGATACCGGTGGTATACACCATCGAGCTGAGCAGCCGGAAGGTGGCGCAGGCCATCGCCGAGACCACCGGGGCGCAGGTGCGGACATTCCACTCCTGCCAGACGGTGAGCCGGGCGGAATTCGACGGCGGAGCCACCTATATCAGTCTGATGACCGCCAACGCGGCGGCACTGAAGGAGGGACTGTCCTGATGGAACAGGAGAAACGCATATTGCTGGACTGCCGGGACGCGGCGCTGGGCTATGAGGGCAAGCCGGTGTGGGAGCACCTGAACTTTCAGGTACGCAGCGGCGACTATGTGTGCATCGTGGGTGAAAACGGCAGCGGCAAGTCCACACTGGTGAAGAGCCTGCTGGGGCTGCTGCACCCCATGGCGGGCGAGATCGTACGTTCGCCCTCCCTGCGCTCCGGCGCCATCGGCTATCTGCCCCAGCAGACAAAGGCGCAGAAGGACTTTCCCGCCACGGTGACGGAGGTAGTGCGCAGCGGCTTTCTCAGCAGCCGGGGAATGCGGTTTTTCTACACGCCGAAGGAGAAGTCCGCGGCGCTGATGCACATGGGCAAGCTGGGCGTGCTGGAGCTGAAGGACCGGTGCTACCGGGAGCTGTCCGGCGGGCAGCAGCAGCGGGTGCTGCTGGCGCGTGCCCTGTGCGCCGCCGGTGAGCTGCTGATCCTGGACGAGCCGGTGACGGGACTGGACCCGGCGGCGGCCCAGGAGCTGTACCGCACGCTGGAATACCTGAACAAGCAGGAGGGCATCGCCATCGTGGCGGTGACACACGATATACGCAGTGCCCTGCGCTACGCCGACCATATTCTGCACGCCGGCCACGGAACGTACTTCTTCGGCACGGCGGCGGACTATCTAACGTCCCCCTGGGGCAAACGGTTCGGAGGTGACGAGGCATGAGCTTACTGCTGGAAATGTTCACGTACCCGTTCATCCTGCGGGCGTTCGTGGTGGGTATCCTGGTGGCGCTGTGCGCGGCGCTGCTGGGCGTACCGCTGGTGCTGAAGCGCTACTCCATGATCGGCGACGGGCTGAGCCATGTGTCCTTCGGCGCATTGAGCATCGCACTGGCCTGCGGCTGGGCGCCGCTGCCGGTGTCTATTCCGGTGGTGGTGCTGGCGGCGCTGGGGCTGCTGCGGATGACGGAGAGAAGCCGGATGGGCGCGGACGCGGCCATCGCGGTGGTCAGCGCGTCGGCGCTGGCCGTGGGCGTGGTGGTCACCAGTCTGACCACCGGCATGACCACGGATGTGGACAGCTTTATGTTCGGCTCCATCCTGGCCATGGACCGGGCGGATGTGGCGCTGAGCGTGGGGCTGTGCGCGGCGGTACTGGTGCTGTATGTGCTGTTTTACCATCGGCTGTTCGCCATCACCTTCGACGAGAGCTTCGCCCGGGCCACCGGGGTGAAGGTGGGGCTGTACAACACCATACTATCCGTGCTGACGGCGCTGACCATCGTGCTGGGCATGCGGATGATGGGCGCGATGCTGATCTCCAGTCTGGTCATCTTCCCGGCGCTGACGGCCATGACGCTGCTGCGGAGCTTCCGGGGCGTGGTCATCTGCGCCGCGGGGCTGAGTGTGGTGTGCTTCTGCGTGGGGCTGACCGGGTCGTACCTGTGGGGCACGCCGGTGGGCGCTACGGTGGTGCTGGTAAATTTGGCGGCGTTTTTGCTGTCGAGAGGCGTTATGAAGCTGAAAAGAGCGTCCTAAGGGCGTTCTTTTCAGCTTTTCGACCTATTTTGCGGGTGCTTTTTGCGGAAAAACCCTTGCGTTTCGTGTGCTTATATGGTATGCTATGTGTGTACGTAAGGTTAAGGTATTGACTGGAGTGGACGAGATCGTCCGCTTTTTTTAATGGTCATCGTTCCATGATGACCGGGACGTTCTGTTGGAGGGCTTGCTGTGAAAAAGATCACCGAGGTCGTATGGGCGCTGGCGGAGCCGGCGGTGCAGGCGCAGGGCTGCCGCATCTGGGATGTAGAGTACGTCCGGGAGGCGGGACAGTGGTACCTGCGGCTGTATCTGGACAAGGACGGCGGCGTGGACATTCTGGACTGCGAGGCCATCAGCCGCACGGTCAGCGATCTGCTGGACGAGGCGGACCCCATCGAGAGCAGCTACGTGTTCGAGGTGGGCTCGGCGGGGCTGGAGCGCCAGCTGAAGCGGCCGGGGGATTTTGCGCAGTTCATGGGCAGCCCCGTGCTGGTGAAAACGTACCAGCCCAAGGACGGGCGCAAGGAGTTCGCCGGGACCCTGGCGGGCTATGACAACGGCGCGGTGCTGCTGGACATGGGCGGCGAGACGGTGCGCTTTGAGAAGAACGAGACGGCGCTGGTGCGCCTGCGGGTGGAATTCTGAGACAACACGACTTGAGATAGAAGGAGAAACGACCATGAAATGTGACGAGATCTTCGCGGCACTGGCTATGCTGGAAAAGGAACGGGGCATTCCCCAGAGCTTTATGATGGGCAAGATCATCCAGGCGCTGACCACCGCCTATAAGCGCGACCACGAGGGCGTGGAGTATGTGGTGGTGGACGTGGATGAGGAGAAGAAGGACCTGAAAATGTACGTCCAGAAGGAGATCGTGGAGGAGGTGGAGAACCCCGCCAGCCAGATCTCGCTGGAGGAGGCCAAGCGCATCTCCGCCAAAAACGAGCTGGGCGGCATGGTGAACTTCCCGGTGGAGTCCGTGGAATTCGGCCGCATCGCCGCCGGCAACGGCAAGCAGGTCATCATCCAGGGTCTGCGGGAGGCCGAGCACGGCATGATCTATGACGAGTGGGGCAGCAAGCAGCACGAGATCCTCACCGGCACCGTCAGCCGGATCGACCCCCGGAACGGCAATGTGATCCTGCGGATCGGCAGCGGCAGCGAGGCCACGGAGGCTGTGCTGACCATGAACGAGCAGGTGCCCGGCGAGGAGCTGCACGAGGGGCAGATGGTGAAGGTGTATCTGGTGGAGGTGCGCCGCAGCACACGCGGGCCGCAGGTGATGATCTCCCGCACCCACCCCGGTCTGGTGAAGCGGCTGTTTGAGCTGGAGGTGCCGGAGATCTACGACGGCACCGTGGAGGTGCGGTCCATCGCCCGGGAGGCGGGCAACCGCACGAAGATCGCCGTGTGGTCCGAGGACCCCAACGTGGACGCCATCGGCGCGTGCGTGGGCCCCAGGGGGCAGCGCGTGAACGCCATCGTGGACGAGCTGCGGGGCGAGAAGATCGACATCGTGAAGTACAGCGAGGACCCGGCGGAGTTTATCGCCGCGGCACTGGCGCCGGCGGACGTGGTCAGCGTGCAGCTGGCCGACGAGGGCAAGGCCTGCCGCGTGACGGTGCCCGCAGACCAGCTGAGTCTGGCCATCGGCAAGGAGGGGCAGAACGCCCGTCTGGCCGCGCGGCTGACCGGCTATAAGATCGACATCAAGGCGGCCAACGCGGAATAAGCGGCGGCTGCGGAAAGGAACGGCAGCGATGCAGAAGACCCGTAAGATACCCCAGCGGCAATGTGTGGGCTGCCGGGAAATGAAAGACAAAAAGGCGCTGCTGCGTATCGTGAAGACCCCGGAGGGGGAGATACTGCTGGACAGCACCGGGAAGAAGTCCGGCCGGGGCGCGTACGTGTGCCCGGACCCGGAGTGCCTGAAAAAAGCACGGAAAAGCCGTGCGCTGGAGCGCGCCTTCGACACCGCCATACCGGCGGAGGTGTACGACGCGCTGGAAGGGCAGATGGTGGCACTGTGACAGAGCATTTGTTATCCACTTTGGGTCTGGCGCTGCGCGCCGGTGCGGTGGCCGTGGGCGAGGAGCCCGTAGGCGCGGCGGCACGGGCCAAGAAGGCCAGGGTCATCTTTACGGCGCGGGACGCGGCGGCATCCTCGGTGCGGCGGGCGTACAGCTTCGGCCGGGCAGGCAGCTGTCTGTGCCTGCCCTTCCCGGCGGACAAGGAATCCTTCGGCCGGGCGCTGGGCCGGACCAGCGTGGCCATGTGCGCGGTGACGGACATCGGGTTCGCCCAGTCGCTGGTGAAAAAGCTGGCGGCGGCGGAGCCGGAGATCTACGGCGCGGCGGCGGAGGCGCTGGACCTGAAGGCCAAACGGGCAAGGGAACGGAAGGAAGAGCAACTACAGCACGAGAAGAACCTGCGGCAGGGCAGGCACCGCGTTCACGGCGGCAAGCCGCCGGAACCGCCCCACGCTTCTCCGGAGCCTCCGGCACCGGAGCACAGACCCCCCGCGCCGGAACACCGGCGTCCTCCGCGGCGGGAGTATCCGGAGGGACGCCCCGACCGGGTCTATAAGGAACGGAGCGGCCGCCCGCCCAGGGATAAACGGCCGGCAAAGAAGGAGGCCCCCGGCGCACGGTATGAATACGCGCGGCCGGTAAAGAAGGGCAAGGGAAGCCGGAAAACGACCGGCAGATAACAGGAACACAGCGCGCCGTGAGCGCGGCGCGAGCAACTGAGATGGAGGTGGCTTTATTTGGGTAGTATCGCTAACAAATACAGAGTGCATGAGGTGGCCAAGGACTTCGGCGTGTCCACGAAGGAGATCACGGAGATCCTGACCAAGTACGCCGAAACGCCCAAAAATCATATGCAGGTGCTGGAGGACCGGGAGCTGAGCCTGATCTTTGAGTATCTGACCCAGCACAACCCGGTGAGCAGCATCGCGGTGATCTTCGCCGAGGGCGCCAAGCCGGAGGAGAAGAAGGCGGAGAAGCCCGCCGCCAAGCCGGCGCAGAACGCATCCGCGCCGACACAGGGTCAGGGCCAGAGCGGCAGGCCCCAGCAGGGCGGCGCGCCCAAGGCGGAGCAGCCCAAACAGCCCATGTCCCGCGTGCCCCAGCGGCAGGTGGTGGACACCCGCAAGGCCACCAACGTCAATCTGGACAAGTACGACGAGAAACTGCAGGATATGGCCGACGCCCGCAGCAGCGGCAAGCGGGACCAGCAGGCCCCACAGGGCAAGGAGAAGTTCCGCAGCAATAAGCAGCGGCGGGACAATAACTTCGCCAGCAACAAGCGCAAGCAGGAGGAGGCCGACCGGCTGCGGAAGCTGCGTCTGGAGGTCATCAAGAAGACCCCTGTGACCGTGCAGATCCCCGACGAGATCAGCGTGGGCGAGCTGGCCAGCCGGATGAAGAAGACCGGCGCGGAGGTGGTCAAGTGCCTGATGAAGAACGGCGTGATGGCCTCCCTGAGCCAGATGATCGACTTCGACACCGCCGCCATCATCGCCGAGGAGATGGGCTGCAAGGTGGAGAAGGAAGTGGTGGTCACCATCGAGGAAAAGCTCATCGACGACCACAAGGACGAGGACAAGGACCTGGTGCCCCGTGCCCCCGTGGTGGTGGTCATGGGCCACGTGGACCACGGCAAGACCAGCCTGCTGGACTATATCCGCAACGCCCACGTGGCCAGCGGCGAGGCCGGCGGCATCACCCAGCACATCGGCGCCTATCAGGTGCAGATCAACGGCAAGCCCATCACATTTCTGGATACCCCCGGCCATGAGGCCTTTACCTCCATGCGCGCCCGCGGCGCTATGGTGACGGATATCGCCATTCTGGTGGTGGCCGCCGAGGACGGCATCATGCCCCAGACGGTGGAGTCCATCAACCACGCCAAGGCCGCCGGTATCCCTATTATCGTGGCCATCAACAAGATGGATAAGCCCGAGGCCAACCCCGAGCGCATCAAGCAGCAGCTGACCGAGTACGGCCTGGTGTGCGAGGAGTGGGGCGGCGACACCATCGTGTGCCCCATCTCCGCCAAGACCGGCATGGGCGTGGATAATCTGCTGGAGATGCTGACGCTGACCGCCGAGGTGGGCGAGCTGAAGGCCAACCCCAACCGCGCGGCGCAGGGCACTGTGATCGAGGCGCGGCTGGACAAGGGCCGCGGCCCCGTGGCCACGCTGCTGGTACAGAACGGCACGCTGCATCAGGGCGACATCATCATCGCCGGTACCTCTGTGGGCCGCGTGCGTGCCATGGTCAGTGACAAGGGCCAGCGCATCACCGAGGCCGGACCCAGCGTGCCCGTGGAGATCACGGGTCTGAGCGAGGCACCCTCCGCCGGCGCTACCTTCAACGCCGTGGCCGACGAAAAGCTGGCCCGCGAGCTGGTGGAGCAGCGCAAGGCCGAGGAGAAGGCCAAGGCCAACGCCCCTGTGACCAAGGTGTCGCTGGAGGATCTGTTCAGCCAGATCCAGGCCGGTGAGATGAAGAACCTGAACCTGATCGTCAAGGCGGACGTGCAGGGCAGCGTGGAGGCGGTGAAGTCCTCGCTGGAGAAGCTGAGCAACGAGGAGGTCCGCGTCCGCGTGATCCACGGCGGCGTGGGCGCCATCAACGAGAGCGACGTCATGCTGGCGTCCACCTCTCAGGCCATCATCGTGGGCTTTAACGTCCGGCCGGACGCCGCCGCCCGCGAGAGCGCCGCCCGGGCCAACGTGGATATGCGGATGTACCGCGTGATCTACGATGCCATCAACGAGATCGAAGCCGCCATGAAGGGTATGCTGGCCCCCAAGTTCCGGGAGGTGCTGCTGGGCCACGCCGAGGTGCGCCAGACGTACAAGGTATCCGGCGTGGGCACCGTTGCCGGCTGCTACGTGCAGGACGGCAAGCTGCAGCGCAAGGACTGCCAGGTACGGCTGGTCCGCGACGGCATCGTCATCCACGAGGGCGTGCTGGCCTCCCTGCAGCGGTTCAAGGACTCCGTCAAGGAGGTGCAGGCCGGCTACGAATGCGGCCTGAGCATCGAGAAGTTCAACGACATCAAGGAAGGCGACATCGTGGAGGCCTTCACCATAGAGCAGATCGAGGTATAAGCAACAGCCGAGGGGTGGGCAAAGCCCACCCCTCTCTTTCTTGAGAGGAGGAACGGTCTATGGCCGGAAACCGCATCGGGCGCATCAATGAGGAGATACGCAAGGAGCTGAGCGCCCTGCTCCGCACCGTAAAGGACCCGCGGGTATCCGAGGGGATGCTGACCATCACGCGGGTGGACACCACCAGCGACCTGCGGTACGCGCGGGTGTATATCAGCGCGCTGAACTGCGCGGATGAAAAGGGCCTGATGAAGGGGCTGAAGTCTGCGGCCGGATATCTGCGGCACGAGCTGGGCCAGGCCATCGACCTGCGCTACACGCCGGAGCTGCAGTTTTTCATGGACGACTCCATCGCCCACGGCGCGCACATTCTGGACCTGCTGAACCACGTGAAGCCCGCCAACCCCGCCAACGCGGACATCGTGCTGCCGGAGGACCGGGAATGAGCGCGCGGCTGACGGTGCAGGAGACGGCGGACTTTCTGCGGACGCTGGACGGCGTGCTGATCCTGACCCACGTGCGCCCGGATGGGGACACGGTGGGCTGCGCCGCCGCGCTGTGCCGCGCCCTGCGGGCGCTGGGCCGGACGGCGTATCTGCTGGAAAACCCGGAGATCACGGAGACGTACACGCCCTACGCCGAGGGGCTGTGGGCACCGAAGGGCTTTGTGCCCGGGGCGGTGGTATCAGTAGACATCGCGGCGCTGAATCTGCTGCCGGAGAACGCGGTGCCGTATAAAAACGACATCTGCCTGGCCATCGACCACCACGGATCCCAGGAGTTCTTCGCGGAACGGACGTGCCTGGACGCGGAGGCCGCCGCCTGCGGCGAGATCGTGTATGAGATCGTGGGCAGGCTGACGGACATCACGCCGGAGATAGCCATGGCGCTGTATGTGGCGGTCTCCACAGACTGCGGGTGCTTCGTCTATGCCAACACCACGGCGCGGACGCACCGCATCGCCGCCGCGCTGATGGAGCGGGGCATCGACGTGGGGCCGGTGAACAAGGCACTGTTCCGCACGAAGTCGCCGGTGCGGCTGGCCATGGAGGCCCGGATGGTGGCGGACATGGAGCTGTACGACAACGGCCGGGTGGTGGTGATGTCCATCCCTCTGGCGCTGTGCCGGGAGCTGGGCGCTGCTGAGTCCGACGTGGAGGAGCTGAGCAGTCTGGCGGCGCTGGTGCAGGGCACCGACTGCGGCATCACGCTGCGGGAGCTGAAGCCGGGACGGGTGAAGCTGTCGCTGCGGACGGGACCGCGGGTGGACGCCAGCGCCGTGTGCCGCGTGCTGGGCGGCGGCGGCCACAGGGGCGCCGCCGGGGCCACGGTGGACGGCACCATGGACGAGGCGAAGGCGGCCATTCTGGCGGCCTATACGGAGGTCATGGGATAACATGGCCGACGGGATCATCATTATCGACAAGCCCGCGGGATGGACCAGCATGGACGTGTGCGGCAAGCTGCGGGGCATACTGAAAACGAAAAAGGTGGGACACGCCGGAACGCTGGACCCCATGGCCACCGGCGTGCTGCCGGTGTTCGTGGGAAACGCCACGCGGGCGGTGTCCTACGCCGAGGGCGGGGACAAGGAGTACGTCGCGGGGCTGCGGCTGGGGCTGACGACCAACACCCAGGATACCACCGGCGAGGTGGTGGCGGAGCGCCCTGTGTCCGTGACGCGGGCGCAGCTGGAGGACGTGCTGGCGCGGTTCACCGGGGAGATCGACCAGGTGCCGCCCATGTACTCGGCTATCAAGATCAACGGGCAGAAGCTGTATCAGCTGGCCCGGAAGGGGCAGGAGATCGAACGGCCCCCACGGCGGGTGACCATACACGAGCTGGCGCTGCTGGAGCCGGAGGACGGCGACTGGCGGCTGCGGATACGGTGCAGCAAGGGCACGTATGTGCGGGCGCTGTGCCACGACATCGGGCAGGCGCTGGGCTGCGGCGGATGCATGAGCAGCCTGCGGCGGACCATGGCCGCCGGGTTTACACTGGCGGAGAGCCGCCGTATTGAGGACGTACAGGCGCAGGGCGAGGCCCTGCTCTCCCCTACCGACTCGCTGTTCCGGCAGTACCCGGCCTATCACATCGCCGGTGAACGGGACCACAGACGGTGCCTGTGCGGCAATCCGCTGGCGGCGGAGGGCTTGCAGCCGGGGCTGTACCGGGTGTACGGCCCGGATGGGGCGTTTCTGTGCCTGAGCCGCTGGGAAGCGGGTGTTCTGACATCAGAGAAAAACTTTTTCGGAGCGTGAACAACTTGGAAAAGACAGTTATCGCCCTGGGCTTCTTCGACGGCGTGCACCGGGGCCACGGCGCACTGCTGCGGAAGACGGCGGAGCGCGCCCGGGAGCTGGGAGCCGTCCCCGCGGCATTCACCTTTGACCGGCCGCCGAAGGAGGTGGTCACGGGGCAGCCCGTGTACCTGATCAACTCCAACCGGGACCGGCAGGGGCTGATGGAGCGTCTGTACGGCATCGAGCGGGTCATTTTCGCGCCCTTTGACCGGGAGATGATGACCATGCCGTGGGAGGCCTATCTGGAAATGCTGATCGGAACATACGGCGCGGTGCACTTCGTGGCCGGGCACGACCACCGGTTCGGCCATAAAAACGCCGGGAACGTGCAGCTTTTGCGGCAGAAGTGCGCGGAGATGGGCATCGGGTGCGACATCATCCCGCCGGTACAGCGAGAGGGCATCACGGTCAGCTCCACGTACATCCGGACGCTGGTGGAGGCGGGCGACATGGAGCGCGCGGCGGACTTTCTGGGCCACCGGCACTGCCTGAGCCAGACGGTGCAGCACGGACAGCGGATCGGGCGGACCATCGGCATCCCCACGGTAAACCTGGCGGTGCCGGAGCACGTGCTGGCCCCGGCGCACGGGGTGTACGTGACGGAGGTATTTCTGCCGGACGGACGGCGGTGCGCCGGCGTGACCAACGTGGGCACGCGGCCCACGGTGTCCGACAGCGATCGGGTGTCCGTGGAGACGTACCTGCTGGGCTTCGAGGGCGACCTGTACGGGCAGGAGCTCCGGGTGGAGTTCTGCCGCCGGCTGCGGGGCGAGCAGAGGTTCGACACGCTGGAGGCGCTGCGGCAGGAGATACAGCGGAATATTCAGCAGGCAGAAGCCTATTTTGAGGCATGAGAAAAGGCACCCCTGACGGGGTGCCTTTTCTGTTATTTCACACGGCGCCGGGGTAAGACACCGCGGAAAACGGTGTCAGTCCTCGCGCTTTTTGCCCACAAACGCCACGCCGGCGGCGGAGGTCAGCGCCATGCCGACATACAGAGCAATGCCCGCGTCGAAGGTCTTGGGGCTGCCCTTGGTGTCGTCCGCCTTGGTGTCGGTGGTGGGCTGGTAGTAGTAATAGCCGCCGACCTTCTCGACGGTGAACGTACCGTCAGTGTTCTCAACCACCTTGTAACCATCGGGAACAGTGGGCTTCGCAGTATAGGTACCGCTGGTGATACCGCTATTAGTCACGGCGGTATAGGTGTCACCATTCTTCTGCAGGATCTTACCCTCGGCAAGATACTCCTTCACATCGGTAGAGAAAGTACCGCCGGTGACGGCAACAGGCTTTGCGGCCTCGATACTTTCTTCAACCTGAATACCGCCAACCACATTGCCGCCAGCAACATTCAGCTTAACGTCGTCGCCGCCCTTGTTCTCAGGATCACTTGCAGCGATTGCCTTACCATTACTTGCTGCCTTGATGTTACCGCTATTCACATTAACAGTAATGCCCTGGTTCGTGGTATGCTCGGCAACAATCAACGCTGCGCCGCTTGCCGTTGTTCCGTTTCCGTTTGCAATGGGTGCGGAATAAGTGCCCGTAGATTCAACGGTACCGCCATTTATATTCAACACACCTGCACGAATTTCAATGCCAGCATCACCCTTGACACATGCTCCGTTGTTAATATCAGTAATGCCATTACCAGCCAAATACAGCGCATGACCAGCAACATCGATAGTGCCATTTACGGTAACCTTGTTTGTGTTCGTAGTAATAGTTCCGTTAATGGTAGCGCCGTTGTCACCGGTAATCTTGCCGTTGATAGTCAGTTCTGCCTCATCACAATCGTTATAAAGGCCAACAGCAAACACGCTGCCAGTTGCCCCTGCGCTCTTCGCTGCATTGACGATCACATCATTTTCCAGCGCTAATTTCGCCCCGCCGTTCAGCCACATTACGCAAATGGAGGCCGATCCGTTGTAGGTCACATCAATCGTACCATTCTTAAAGGTGACAGGAGAATAAATGTCAAACAGCAGGCTGGAACCACTAATCGTTTTCCCACCCAGATCAATGACAAGATTTACTCCGCTCTTCTTGATTTCCACACTCTCGTTCAGGACAACATTGTCGGTCAGCGTAATCGTGTTATTCTCTGCCGTAGCAGCGCCGATTGCCGTTTTCAGCGTCTCGGCATTACTTACACTTGCCGGATTTGTGGCCCAGCTGACGCTGCACAGCCCTATGGCCATGACCAGGGCCAGAATGGTTGCTAATGCTTTTTTCATTGTTCATTCCCCTTATGGTAGTAGATTTCCGCAGGTGCGCTCGTTTTAATGGTTATTAAAACGCAAATGCAGAGGTACCTCTGCGGATAGTCAAATTATAGCACAGTTACACCGTTTGTCCAGCCTTTTTATGGAAATTTTACACATTTTTTCTGTTACCGGGAATAAAAACAGGAAAATTCGGTAGGAAATGGAAGTTGGGTGCGGAGAAAATGCCGCTGCGGCGGGGCGAGGGCGTTTTTTGATGCTGCGGGGCGTCGGGGACGCCGCCCCCCTACAGAGGAAGACTTTAGGGTTACTTTTTTCTATAAACCTATTGACATTGTAGGGTTTATGTGCTACCATGCAATTACCTACAAAAAAGATATGTTAAAGGAGTGATCCTATGCAGGTCTATGCAGATAATGCGGCCACCACGCGGATGAGCGACAAGGCCGTGGCGGCTATGACGCCCTATTTTCAGCAGTTTTACGGCAACCCCTCCAGCCTGCACACCGTGGGCCAGCAGGCCGCGGAGGCGCTGGCGGACGCACGGCGGCGGGTAGCGGACTGTCTCGGGTGCAGCTTTAAGGAGATCACGTTCACCTCCGGCGGCAGCGAGGCCGACAACCAGGCCATCGTCTCGGCGGCGCGGATCGGCGAGCGAAAGGGCAAGAAGCACATCATCTCCACCGCCTTCGAGCACCACGCGGTGCTGCACACACTGAAGAAGCTGGAAAAAGAGGGCTTTGAGGTGACGCTGCTGGACGTGGGTCCCACAGGCACCATCACCCCCCAGCAGGTGGCGGCGGCCATCCGGGAGGACACTTGTCTGGTGACCATCATGTACGCCAACAACGAGATCGGCTCTATCCTGCCCATCCCGGAGATCGGCAAGGTGTGCCACGAGAAGGGCGTGCTGTTCCACACGGACGCGGTACAGGCCGCCGGGCACCTGCACATCAACGTGAAGGAGCAGAACATCGACATGCTGTCCCTGTCCGGCCACAAGTTCCACGGCCCCAAGGGCGTGGGTGCCCTGTACGTCCGGGGCGGCATCCCTCTGGTGAACGTCATCGAGGGCGGCGCCCAGGAGCGGGGCAAGCGGGCCGGCACCGAGAATGTCCCCTGCATCGCCGGCATGGCCGCTGCTCTGGAGGATGCCTGTGCCCACATGGAGGAAAACCGCGTGAAGGTCACGGCCCTGCGGGACCGGCTGATCCAGGGCCTGTCCAAAATTCCCCACAGCGCCGTCAACGGCGACCTGGAGCACCGTCTGCCCGGCAACGTGAGCTTCTGCTTCGAGGGCATCGAGGGCGAGTCCCTGCTTCTGCTGCTGGACGCCGCAGGCATCTGCGCCTCCTCCGGCTCCGCCTGCACCTCCGGCTCCCTGGACCCCAGCCATGTGCTGCTGGCCATCGGCCGGCCCCACGAGGTGGCCCACGGCTCCCTGCGGCTGAGTCTGTGCGAGTGGAACACCCAGGAGGAGGTGGACCACATCCTGCGGGAGGTCCCCCGGGTGGTGGAGTACCTGCGGTCCATGTCCCCGGTGTGGAAGGACCTGGAATCCGGTAAGAAAGCATTCATGCTGTGACAACGAAAGGAGCGTTTTGAATATGGCACTGTACAGCGATATCGTGATGGATCATTTCATGCACCCCCGCAACGTGGGTGAGATCGAGAACCCCGACGGCGTGGGCCAGGTGGGCAACGCCAAGTGCGGCGACATTATGAAGATGTACCTGAAAATCCGGGACAACGTCATCCAGGACGTGAAGTTCGAGACCTTCGGCTGCGGCAGCGCCATCGCCTCGTCCTCCATGGCCACCGAGATGATCAAGGGCAAGACCGTCGAAGAGGCGCCGTTACCAACCGCCAGGTGGTGGACGCCCTGGGCGGCCTGCCCGCCCACAAGCTGCACTGCTCCGTGCTGGCAGAGGAGTCCATCAAGTCCGCCATCAAGGACTACTATGACCGCCACGGCATCGAGTATGACCACAGCAGGTTCCCGGAGGACTGCGGCTCCTGCGAAAGCTGCCGGATGGTGTAACATGGTCATTTCCAGCAAGGGCCGCTATGCCCTGCGGGTGATGGTGGACCTGGCGGAGCACGGCGGCGACGGCTACGTCTC
>OICB01000185.1_pt1 | contig 42265 bp, 38 predicted proteins | sample 1581121 | NCBI WGS metagenome assembly OICB01 (sample SAMEA3882544, study PRJEB24775) | human gut metagenome | biome: human-associated habitat; feature: intestine environment; material: feces | place: Netherlands | collected 2009/2010 | reverse complement strand
GAAGAAGCAGCCACCCGAACCCGCAAGCTGAAAGTGCAAAACGCAGACCCTTTGCGCTTTGCACTTTCGCACTTTCAGAGTTATAGAAGAATGACTATAAGCCCTTGTGCGCCGTAGCATGAGGGCTTTTTTCATGGAAAGGAGAGCCTATGAGCAATAAAGCCAGCACCCCCGCAAACGCTTCCCCTCTGACCGTAAAGGAAGCAGAACAGCCCGATATTGTGAAGAAAATCGGAAACACGACCTATCGGGTGAAAATCCACTTCAGCACCACCAGCAAGGAAACTATGAGCGATAAAATCAAGCGGCTTATTATGAACGATTGCGGGAAAATTTCTTAAAACCACCTTGACAAAATGTATCAGAGGACACCCTTCTGTCGGCCATGGAGAATGCGGGCAAGGAAGATATGCCGGACGAGGCAGAACGCAAGGGCCTGGGCACCCCGGCGACCAGGGCAGCCATCATCGAAAAGCTGGTGTCCGGTGGGTTCGTGGAGCGCAAGGGCAAGAACCTGATCCCCACAAAGGCGGGTATCAATCTGGTTGCGGTGCTGCCGGAGCTGCTAACCTCTCCCAAGCTCACAGCGGATTGGGAGCAGCGGTTGAACGAGGTGGCAAAGGGTCAGGCATCGCCGCAGGACTTCATGGACGGGATCGAGGCAATGGCGGCGGAGCTGGTGCGGAAATACTCCAACATTTCCGAGGATGGGCAAAAGCTGTTCCAGCCGGAGAAGGAGACGGTGGGCCTCTGCCCCCGCTGCGGCAGGCTGGTCTATGAGGACAAGAAGAACTTCGCCTGTTCGGACCGAGCCTGTCAGTTTGTCATGTGGAAGAATGACCGTTTCTGGACCAGCCGCCGCAAGGAAATGACCCGGAAAATGGCGGCCGATCTTCTGAAAAAGGGCCGTACTTCCGTCAAAGGGATGTGGTCGGAGAAGAAAGGTTCCACCTATGACGCCGTGGTGATCCTGGACGATACCGGCGGCAAGTATGTCAATTTCAAGCCGGAGTTTCCCAAACGAAAGGACGGTGTGCATGGCAAAAAGTAAAACCGAGGTCAACTTCATGGAGCATTTGAAGCCGCTGCTCCCCGCAGGCGGTGACGCAAGCGAACTGGAGGCGGCGGCCCAGGCGCTGGCCGGACTTTCCCCGGAGGACCGCGACCTCCTGGCCGCTGTCCAGGAGTCGCCTTATCGCCTGACCACCCTGGAGCAGTTCCGGGAGTTCCCCGCCAACACCGAGTATTTTGTCCTGGAGCCCAACATCAGCAAGGTGGAGGATGTGGGCTGGCGCTATCTGGCGCAGCATTTGGACGTCCTTCTGCCCCCGGAGCTGCTGGACGCCATTGATCCCGTTCCCTTCGGCAATCATGCCATGCAGGAGGAATAGGGCTGCTTCACCAGTAGAGGCTATCTCACCCTCTCCGGCGATGAGTGGGAGCATGAGCGCCCCAGGGAGAGACAGACAGAGAAAAAGCTCTCCATCAAGGAGCGGTTGGAACAGAGCCGGAAAGAGTGTGCAGGTCAGAGCAAGGCGCAGCCCCATCGGGAAAAGCCTGCGCCGGAGCGATAAGGAGGTGTCGCTATGCCCCATTATGACTATGGCAAAGATTATCCCTTTGCCGCCTTCATCACCAACCTGGGCAAGTACAACGAGGGTGCCCTTGTGGGCGAATGGGTGAAGTTCCCCACCACGGCGGAGGAACTGAAAAAGGTCTTTGAGCGCATCGGAATCGGTGCGAAAGACGACTTTGGGCAGACCTATGAGGAATGGTTCATCACGGACTACGACTGCTATGTGGACGGCCTCTATGACCTGCTGGGCGAGTACGCCAACCTGGACGAGCTGAACTACCTGGCCTCCAAGTTGGACGACATGAGCCAGGATGAATATGAGCGGTTCCAGGCGGCCATGGAGATCGGCGACCACACAGGCAGCATCCAGGAGCTTATCAACCTGACGGAGAACCTGGACTGCTACGATATTTACCCCGACATCCACGATCACGACGATCTGGGACGATATTATATCGAGGAACTGGACGCCATGCAGGTGCCGGAGCATCTGCGCAACTACATCGACTATGAGGCCTACGGGCGGGACATCGCCCTGGAGGAAAGCGGCCAGTTCACCGACCTGGGCTATGTGCGGGATACCGGGGACAGCTTCCATGAGTATTACGATGGCGAGCGCGGCAGCATCCCGGAGGAATACCGGGTGATGACCTTCCAGGACGACATCCCCGAAGAAGAAATTTCGGAATGGGCCATGGACCTTGCCTACGATATGGACGAGTTTTTCCGGCAGCACGACCCGCAGTATGCCGCCGAGCACCCGGAGGAACACGCGGCAAAGGAAGAAATTTACGAAAACCTGATGGCCGGGCGCATCTCTGCTCTGGACGAGAAGCTGGCCGCCCTGGGGCAGACCCAGGAGGACTATCTGCCTTCGGAAATTGAGAAATTCAAGGACGCCACCGGCTATGAGGAATTTCTGGATGTAGACCCCCAGGCAATCCGGGAGACTATTGAAAACCCGGATCAATCCCATGTGGACGAGATGCTGGCCTTTGCGGAGCAGGCAAACCGGGAGTATGAAGCGGAGTTGTACGGCCAGCAAGCCTTACCGGACAAGTTAACTGTCCTGGTGGTGGAGCCCATGAAGGAACCCTATGTGAAGGAGATCGACCCTGGCCTCCATGCGCTGCAAGCGGAAGTGGGCGGGGATATTGCTGCCTCCTATCCCTTTGACGATCCGGTGGGGTTGGTGCTGAACGATGAAGGCAAGCTCATCGGTCTGGACTTGAACCGTTCCCTCCGGGACGAGCATGGGGAGATTTACGACATCGTGGCAGGCACCTTCCTGGTGGTGGGCCTGGGACCGGAGAGCTTCGCATCCCTGCCCCCGGACATGATCCAGAAGTACACCGAGCAATTCAAGCGGCCGGAACTGTTTGCCAGCATCAACGGGCAGATCGTATCCGTTCCCGTGGAGTCGGAAAACCCGCTGCGCACGGCGGAAATGACTCTGGAGGATGACTACGGCATGATCGACGGGATCATCAACAACGGCCGCCGTGGTGAGGAATTGGAGAAAGCCCAGGCCGAGGTGCGCAGGACCACGCCGGAGAAAAAGCCCTCTATTCGGGAGCGGCTGGAGGACGCGAAACGGGAGTGCGCGGAACGGAAAGGCCCGGACAAGCCTGCCCCGCAGAAGAAGCCCCCGGAGCATGACTTATGAGCCGGAGCAAGAAATGGCGTCTGGAATGGGCGTTCTTCCTGGGTGAGAACGGCAGACGCCAGTATAACAAGCTCTGCAAGGGCTGTGTCCATCCCTGCAAGCAGAGTTTCCGGGCGGTGGTGTTGTCCTGTCCGCACTATCTTTCCAGTCGTTCCCAAAAGTGCGGGAATTAGGGTTCAAAATGGGCGAAGAAACCGCCTGTGGCGGCTTTTCTGTGTAGGGGCAGTATGATTTCCCATGTGGGGCGGTAAGGCATTTCTGCACAGAGAAAACGTTCGTATTTCACCTTTTTCAAACAGAAAGGCTCGCCGCCATCGGATGTTGTCCGGTGGCGGCGAGCCCTTTTTTATATTTTGATTCTTGGCTGAACTTTGTCCCGTTCTCTTTCCACAGCTTTCAATTTTACATTATTACGTAATTGGTTGTACAAATCGATGTTTTCTTCAGACTCATATGCAAAAGTTACGCATAATGCATAAGATTGAGGCTGCTCTTGTTGAGCATATTTAAACCGCTCTTTGCCCGATATTAATATGTATATATATGGTTCATCATTACCAGGCATAGGAGGTCAGCACCGCCCGTAGGACTCTTTTGCCAACGTCTCTGTTGCAGGGTTGATTTCTGTACAGTATCATAACCAGGGATAAAGTCTTTAATTTTGTATTCATCAGGAAGCTTCTTAAAATCATCTTCTGTATCTGTACCAGCTTCTCTTTTGGCCTTATATTTGATTAGCGTATCCTCATCAATCCTACGAAAAATCTCAATCCACAAATTATTGGCTAAGTATTCTTTCCTGCTTATTCTTGTTACAGGGTTATATGCTAAACTAACAGTAATCGATTTTGCCGCTCGAACTTTGAGAAACCGTTTGGGTACAGGTATCTTATAAAGATGAAAATCTCGTAACGGAAGTCTATCTTCTGCAAAAAGTGTAACATGGTTATCCGTCGAAGTAAGTATCTGTTCTGAAATTTTCCCATACCCGTATAAACGCATAAATCGATCATGTTTTGGATTATCTTTTCCAGTATAATCTGCGTCTTTCGACATTTCGCCCCAGGTTTGCATATCATTAGAGCACTTAGCTGAATTTGCAAGCATCGCTCGAATTAAATTTGCTGAAGGCCTTCCATCAATTTGAGCTTCCAAAATGCGTTCTAGCCGGGCCGCAATATGAGTAACATGTGGAGCAGCAAAGCTTGTTCCACAATATCCTTTAAAGACTCGATCATTAGTATGGTTCAAAGTAGGTTCCATAAGATTCTGATCTGTCTTTAGCCACCGGCTGGCCCCTCTCGATATTTGTCGAAGTGAAAAATTACCTCCGTAATCAACAAAATCAGGCTTGATAGATTTGTTGACACCTTTTCCGATCCTTGTAAATACCGAGGGATGGTCTTTTAAACCTACAGAGATGGGATTAATTCCAGTACCTCGTAAAACTGCTGGCTCAGAAGAACGTGATATTGATCCAACGGTAACACTAAGAGCAGAAGTAGCAGGATCAATCAGACGATGGTCTTGAGCAAATAGCTGATCGCGAACTTTTTCCATCGCTTCTTCTCGGGATTCAAATTCTGGTATTTCAGGATCGGAAACATTTCCGGCGCTCACAATAATTACAATATCTAATTCCCGTGCTAGATCATCCAACATACTCGCCCAACTCAATTGGCGTCCGCCATTATACATGCTACCTGCATCGCCCGCCGAAAGATTAAAGATGCGGCATCCATACGTTTCATAGAAATATACAATAGCATCTCTAACAAGTCTTTCAGGACGAACATCTTCTCGGAAATAGGGATCGCCATCTTCATCATGCATGATTTTAGCACTACAGATTCGTACTAAGGGTGTAAAAATTCTGCTTTCGTCGGGGGTGGAAAAGTCACCATACACTACTATGCCAGCAACACCAGTTCCATGACCGTTCATATCTGCTGTTGTGTGTTCCGTAGTATCAAAATCTTCTTCTGCAACGACTACAGATTTAAGCAAAGGATTTCCTGTAAAAATACCAGAATCCAGCACAGTAGCAAGCGGCGCCGTTTCGTCAAGTGTATCATTTACAATAGGGACATAATCATATTGATAAAGTTCGTGGGGCTCCTGGGTAACTATCTCCGCAGGTAATTCAATTGAGGATATAATATCCATGCTAAGCAGTGCATTTAAGGAAAACTCATTAACCTTGGCGCGCCCCAGTAGCAAACCAGAAATCGCAAACAGATCACCTAGCAATTGACTGCCTTGAGTGCCTAAAACGCTTCGGATTTGCCTCTCAGTCGACAATATTTCCGAAGGATTGTTATTATACCAGACATCAATATTAACTATAAAAAACCCCATGTCTTTTGGGATTGCCTTTATAAAATCTTTAAGATGCGGTCCCATTCTGTCCTCGGGAGTTAAACTTCGGACAGCATCTATACAGGAAAACAAATTACGGCGTTGTGCACGCGTTAAAAGAACTTCATCGGGTAAATCATCTTCCCAAAGAGCGCGTTCGGCATTAAATTGGGCTATTGCCTCTTGATCCTCAAATTGCACTATCAATTTCGATTGATTTGATCCAGGTTCTGCCGTTTCTTCAACTAGAGACAACCTAAATTTATTAATTAGCAGTTCCAGAAGGTCACCCGATAAAGCTTCTCCAGATAGTTCCAACACCATCAGTTTATCTGTTTGAATTCCAATGTTCTTTCTGGAATCAAGAACATTTTTTGATGCTTGAGAGATTTCTTCTGATAGTTTTTGCCCATGCCGCTTTCTATCGCGATCTGGAGGTTTTGGGGCTGCAGGGTTAGGCCGACCGCGGTAGGTAGAGACGGTCTCTTGACGCTCAATTTGAATATGATCATAATTTGCCATCTCATAACCCCCTTAGTTAATATTGGCTTCTTCTCAAAGAAACTAATTTCTTTTGTTTTTCGACTGCAAATTCAATGTCTTTTTTGCTATATGTTCGTTTCCCATTAAGGATGCACCCTCGCATTATTGTTTTACATATATTTTCGACATCCGCATAAGAAAACGAATTGGTTTCATTCAAAAAGGACTCGAATACATGCGCTGGCCCATTAAATTGTTTTAGCCGCAAAATAAAAAGGTTTAGCTTTTCTTCATTTGACGGCAAATCAAATTTAATCGTATCATCAAATCTGCGCCATATGGCATAATCCAAGGACTGTTCAAAGTTTGTTGCAGCAATAATAATTGAGCGTCCCCTAAAGCAATCAATTTGCTGTAAAAAAGTATTGACCACTCGTTTGATTTCGCCGTGCTCACTTGTGTCGCTCCTACTTCTGCCTATCGCATCAAACTCATCAAACAATATCACGAAACTATCGCTTTTTGCCAGATCAAAAACTTTTCTAATATTACTAGCGGTTTCTCCCAAATACGACGATACTAATGCGTCAAACCTTACATACATTAATGGAATTCCAATTTCAGCCGCAAGCACATTTGCGCACAATGTCTTTCCACAGCCAGGAGGGCCATAAAAAAGTAGTTTATTTATTGGTGCAACTCCGTTGCTAATTAAGATATCCCAATTCTGAAATTCTTTTATTACTTCCGACAGTTGAAGCATTTTCTCTTGTGGAAGAATAACATCATCAAAATATTTATCGGGATATATAATCTCAACTAGCCGTTCTTCTTTGCCTGATTTGGACAAATATGTGGGTTTCATTGTGGACATCGAGTGTCCAAAACTCTTCTGTGCACCGTTAAGAACCATTTCCAAGTCATCTGCTAAAATTGCATGGTTCTTTTTTCGCTCATCTGCAATAATCTCATGAGCGGTTTTCAAAAATAATTCTCTATCATTATTATTAAAGCTACTAAATAGCTTTTTCAACAAATCTGCCCTCGCCATGGTAGCGTCTCCTTTCCAAATTGCAATCAGAATCGAATAAAGCAGTTAGTATTTACTGAGTTCTATTATGATCATTTCCTCGATACCATTCTTTTTGCAATATTCGAGAAGTCGCATTTTTGCCAGTACACTAGGCTCAGTACGTCCATTTTCCCATCGATTTATTGTGGAGAAACTCACATTTAGTTCTCTAGCAAACTGCTCTTGAGTATATTTTTTTTGCTTTCGGATAGATTTTAAAATTTCAGAAAAGGGCATGTGAGTACACCTCCGTTACTGCAAATTATAGCATGTGCTATAGCAGACGACAAGTATCAACGTAAATATTTACAACATATACTCCTTGCTTTTTTGAAGATTTTTGTGTGAGGGTAGTAATAAATCTACATTTCTATGGAGCATATCATATTCCTTTTCTTCCTGCTGTATTTTACGAAGTTCCGCTTGCAGGGCGGTCTTGCAGGAGGAGAGTTCATCCAGTTCTGCTTTCAGCTTCTTGGCGGAAGGAAGTTTGGTGATCCCGGTCTCCTTGATGTCCCTGGCCGCCGCCTCAAATAAGATGATCTCACTCTCAAACCCACGCAGGAATTTTTCCTTGTCCTTTGACATTTTGTAACGGTCATAGATAGGCTTCAGTTTGCGGTAGGTGTCAATCTGTTTGCCCAGGAGGGCAAGGTCGGTAATCTGCTGTTCCACATCCCGCAGGCCCTCCCTGGTGCGGATGGAGGCGGCGGAAACGGCATCGCACCGTTCCACCAATTCCTCATAACTGCCGATGCCGTGTTCGGTAAGAAAGTTCATGGTGGTAGCCGCTCGTTTCAGATTCTCAATAGTTGCCCACCGCTGGTATCCGGCGCTCTGCTGGGCCTTGATATTGTTCTGAATGTCAATGAGCAGACTGACCTTTCCGCTGCGCTGCTTGGGCTCTCTGGATGGTCGGGGGCCTCCGACGATTCGGGAGACAACGGCTTCTTCCGTGTAATCGGCGCCCAGGGTTTTGAGCCGGGTGAACCGCTCCTGGTCTGGCGCCCTGACGGAGATATACTTTCCTCGCTTGATCTCGTATCCTTCCCGCTGCAACCGGGCAAGCAAATCTTTCAGGCTGGAGGATTTGGGGATTAGCCGGTCGATGGTGGTTTTCAGCTTTGCCTTGTAGCTGGTGCCGTTCTGTGCGGCCTGATGCTCAATGTAGCTCTTGCCCTTGTCCCGGCCGGGGACGATGACGGACAGGCCGTGTTCTCTGCACAGCCGGTCGCTGGCCCGGCGTATCTCGTGATAGCTGCGCTTATTGGAATGGTAGTGTTTGTGGTCGGTGAAGCTGACCGCATTGAAAACCAGATGGTTGTGAATATGTCCCTTGTCAATATGGGTGGTAAGTACAAACTCGTACTTGCCACCCAATATTTCTTTTGCCAACTGCATCCCGATCTCATGGGCTTCCTCGGCGGAGACCTCCCCAGGCTCAAAAGCTTGGATCAGGTGACGGCCCAGGTGTGTGCCCTTGTCGATGGAATGTCGGTGTGTCCATTCAAATTCAATGTCAGCGGTCTCGGCGGCGCATCCGAAGGAGGACACCAGCAGTTTTCCGTCCGTCTTGTCGGGATTGCAGATATAGTCAATGGCCGTTTTCAGCGTTGACTTAATAGGATGCGTCTTTGTAACTGCCATATCTGATCCAGCCTTTCCCGGATTTCCTCCATGTCAGCCTGATAGGTGGGGCCTTCGGCGTTGACCCGTTTGGCGATTTGATTGATGTTCCGGCCAATGGCGGACAGGAGCTTGTTCATCTCCTTGATGTCCTTGGTGTCCACATAGATGATATATCCATCAATCGCCATCTTCCGCAGATAGGCGCCGATCCTCTTTGTCTGGAGCTGGGCCATCTTCTGTTCCATCAGTTCCTTTTCCTCGGCGGTCACATAGAACTTCACCTGGATATTCCGTTTCCTGTTTGCCATTGTGGTATCACGCCTCTTTTCGTAGCAGGGTTTGGGATGTTCCCAACAAGCATTTTTCGGGTTTAGGGGGAGGGTTCCCTAAAGCCAAAAATCGCAAGCGGGTACTCGCTTGCTGTGCTTGCTCTACGCTCCTTCCCCCGTAAATACAATGCCGGAAACACCTTCATCTGCCCGCAAAATCCCGGATTTTTCAAAAAGAAAAGGGCGGCAGAGCCGCCCTGGAGAAACGAAAACAGAGGATGCTTACACACCCTCCGTTTCATCTGCTGATTTTTCAGTTTTTAGCGCCCCGTCAAGCGCACCTTCGATGACGGTCAAATACTGCTCTGGACAAAGTTTCAGTTTGTGGCTGATACGCTGTCTCTGTGCGCTTTCCTCCCGCATAATCTCTGGATTGAAGTACCGTTCCACGGGAAGTCCGCACACTTTGATAAGCTGTATGATAACCGGCAGACTGGGAATCGTAGCATCGTTCTCGATATTTGCGAGATACCTAGAGTCGATGTTGATGATCTCCACCAATGTCTTACGCGACAGATGCTTTGCACTCCGTGCGGCTTTTACATCGGCACCGAAAGTTTCAAAACCGGGGCAATCTTTGATGTTCGCCATATAGCATCACCCAGATACATTGTATATTTCATACTTTCTCCTTGGAATGTTACTATATGCGCTATATCTACATTTTATTATTCGCATTTATCCCTTGCTTTGTTCGAGCAGCAGAACTATAATGTACTTTGTGGAGGTGCGTTATGGATTATATGACCTTGAAAGAAGCAAGTGAAAAATGGGGCGTAACACCTCGACGGATAAATTACTATTGCGCCGCTGGGCGTATTCCTGGGGCCATAAAGATGGCAACGATCTGGTTAATACCTAAAGATGCAGAAAAACCTATTGATAGAAGAACAAAGCAAGGGAAGGCACTAAAACATGAAACCATATAAAATACTGATTATTGAGGACGATCCTGTCATACAAGGTGAAATGGAAACCCTTTTGCGAGGCAATGGATATACTGCTGTTTCAGTAAAGGATTTTTCAAAGGTCACCGACACTTTCAAAGCAGAAGAACCTCACCTCATATTACTGGATATTAAATTGTCCAATGAGAGCGGCTTTTCTATCTGCTCTAAAATCCGCAGCATTTCTAATGTTCCAATTATTTTTGTGACAAGCTGCAATACCGATATGGACGAGCTGAACAGCATCATGCTTGGCGGTGATGCCTTTATCACAAAACCATACAATACAGCAATTTTACTTGCCAAAATTGCAGCCCTCTTGCGGCGTGTGTACGCTTCTGAACAATCCGAGATATTGACATGGAATGATGCAACGCTACACCTGGAAAGCAGCATGATTGAATATAAAGGTCAGAAAGCAGAATTGACAAAAAACGAATTGAAAATTCTTTACTATCTCTTTAAGAGTGCCGGTAAAATTTGTTCCAGAAATGATATGGTAGATTTTCTTTGGGATAATCAACTCTACATTGATGACAATGCCCTCAGTGTCAATATCACTCGCATTCGGAATAAATTGGATTACATTGGCCTGCACGACTTCATTAAAACAAAACACAGGCAGGGATATACACTATGAGCGGCAAACAATATCTGAAAAATCAACTGCCCGTGCTCCTGCTGAACCTTTTGGGGGTATTGGCACTTGCACTATTTTTGATCGCCACCGGGACCTCCCGCCAAGCCATTTCCTTTATCGCTTTGGTCTGGATTGTGGTTGTAGTTTGCTATCTGACGGTCTCTTTTTTCATACAAAAAAGACATTGTGAAACGCTGTTGGTAATGGCCGAGCAGTTGGGGGAAAAATATCTGATGCCCGAAGTGATGTCCATGCCGGAAAGAGCCGATGAACAGGTCTTTTATCAGATTTTGAAAATGGCCGAAAAGTCTATGCTGGAAAAGATCGGCGAAATCCAGAGCGAACGGCAAGAATACAAGGAATATATAGAGCAATGGATCCATGAGGTCAAAACTCCGATTACCGCCATGAAGCTGATCTGTGAAAATAATCGTTCAGAATTTACCAGAGAGCTACTGGTAGAGGTTGAAAATATAAACCGCTTTACAGAGCAAGCCCTTTACTATGCCCGAAGTGAGCATACGGAAAAAGATTATACCGTCCGTGAGATACGGCTTAGCGATGTGATCCATGATGCAATCGCAGACAGTAAATACCTCCTACGCAAAAACCGTGTGGCGGTTGAGGTAGAGGATGACGGAAAAATCGCCTATATGGATGATAAGTGGGTACGATTCATTCTGAATCAAATTATCAGCAATGCGGTAAAGTATCGGACGGAGCAACCATCGTTGCGCTTTTCTACGGCGCAGAAACATAATCAGGTGATTTTATCTGTAGAAGATAATGGAATTGGAATCCCACAGAGCGATTTGCCCCGCGTTTTCGAGAAGGGATTTACCGGACAGAATGGCCGAACCGTTCATAGTTCCACCGGGATTGGCCTGTACCTTTGTAAACGGCTCTGCGATAAACTGGGGATTGGATTGTCAGTCTGTTCCCAGGGCAAAGGGACAAGTGTTTCTCTTATCTTCCCGATCAACGACTTTGTTGCTGGAGTGCAGGGCTGACACGCTCTGCACTTCTTTCATTTTTGTAAGAAGTGCGTAAGAAAACTTGATACAAACAACTCTGCGCACCCTCTACAATAGAGGCATGGATGATTCATGGAGGTAAGACAATGGAACCCATTTTAAAATTAGAACATATCCAGAAATACTACGGCAATGAGGGAAATATCACAAAAGCGATCCGGGATATTAGCTTTTCGGTGGAAGCTGGTGAGTTTCTGGGCATTATGGGCGCTTCCGGCTCTGGAAAGACGACTTTGCTCAACTGTATTTCCACGATTGACACCGTGAGCGCAGGACACATCTATTTGGGAGGAACGGATGTTACGGAGATAAAGCCCAAGGCCATTGCCCGGTTTCGCAGGGAGAATCTTGGCTTTGTGTTTCAAGACTTTAATCTGCTGGATACCCTGACGATTTCTGAAAACATTGCATTGGCTCTTTCCATCAATAAAACACCCGCCAGAGATGTGGAGCCGCGTATCCAAGACATTGCCCAAAAGCTCAATATCACGGATATTTTGAACAAATATCCCTATCAGGTTTCCGGCGGCCAGAAGCAGCGTTGTGCGTGTGCCAGGGCAATTATCAATAATCCCAAACTGCTTTTGGCAGATGAACCAACCGGTGCGTTGGATAGCCATTCGGCGCAAATGCTTCTGTCTACGATCCAGAGCATCAACGAACAACTTAGTGCGACGATTCTTATGGTGACGCATGATGCCTTTACCGCCAGTTACGCCAGCAGAATTCTTTTTCTGCAAGACGGAGCCATTTTTACCGAACTGCGCAAAGGCAACGACAGCAGGAGTGCCTTCTTTGAGAAAATCCTCAATGTCCTTACCATGATTGGAGGAGGACAAAGTCATGTATGCTAAACTTGTTTTCCGAAATGCAAAGCGCTCTGTCAAAGACTATTTGATTTATATCGTGACCATGACGATCTGTGTCACCTTGTTTTATTCCTTTCTGTCTATTTCCAGCCGCTACTACCAACCCGATATTGGAAGCGAGTACAATTTCACAATTTTGAGTGATGGCATGAAGGCCGCGATCTGCGTCATTACTCTGTTCTTACTTTTCTTGATTCGTTTTGTCAATCACTATATGCTGCGGCGTAAACAAAAAGAGTTTGCGGTCCAGTCCATTATGGGAATGGAACAAAAGACCGTCGGCAGACTTTTCTTTGCAGAAACTTTTATGATGGGGATCCTCTCGATTGCCATTGGAATTTTTCTCGGTGTATTCTGCTCCCAGTTTATCACAGCCATGCTGTTGACTACCTATGGAAAAAGCTATGAATTGTCGTGGACACTATTTCCGGATACAGTCTTGCTGACAATCGGCTTCTTTATATTCAGCTTCTTGATTGTTGGGATATTCAATACCCGCACCATTCGGAAAACCAAAATCATTGATATGTTGGCAGCGGAGAAAGAAAATGATCCTGAGCTAAAAAAGAGCCGCTGGATTGCCGCTGTGGTTCTGCTGTTTGAAGGATTCACAGTGTGGATGCTTCTCACTGGCGTGCAAAAAATAGTATTCTACTATGATGACCGTTTTGCTATCCCTGCCAAACTCATGTTCTGGGGAAACATTCTATTTCCGGCCATTACATTACTTTGGTTTGGATTCTGGCTGATTAGAAAGAGAAAAACCGGCGTTTCTACCCTACTTCCGGGACTGCTGGTATGCACAGTTCTGAACACGGTTATGGCCGCCAGTGTGCCGGCTTTGACCAGTCGATACTATCTGGCTTTGGGGGCCGGGGCAATCAATCAATACTTGTTATTTCTCCTGATTGATCTTCTTTTCTTTATTTGTTGTGTCATTTATCTTAGCAGCAGCTTTATTGTTGCATGGAAAGCAAAGGCCCCGGAACATAGATACAAGGGCGAAAATTTGTTCTTTTTTGGGCAGATTATATCCAAGCTGAATACTACCAGCAAGACTATGACGCTGATCTGTGTAACCTTAGTGCTTGCAATTTTTATGTTCATTGCAGCACCCATTCTGGTGGGATGGGCTTCCGGCTATCTTGATATACGTTCTATGTACGATGTGCAGATTTCCTCTCGTTATAACGATGTATACGACGAAGAAAACCTGCCCGATGACAATTACGAACTTGTAACGGATTTTCTATCAGAACATGGGATTGAAACTGACTATGATTGCACCTTTTCTCTTTATCTGCCGAGCAAGGACGATTTTCATAACCGGATGAAATACGACTTTCCTGTTGTGGCAATTTCTTTAAGTGATTACAACACCATTCGCAAAATGCTGGGATATGAGCCGATCACTTTATCAGAGGACGAGTTCACAACACAGTGGCAATCTATTGCAACGAACGAAGAACGGGATAGCTTTTTGAAAGAGCATAGCAGCATTATGACAGACGCAGGGGAACTTACACTTTCCGAACATTCTTTTTACGAGGAAGCAATTGGAGAAACGGCCTATAACTCTTATACGGATGTACTCTATGTATTTCCAGATAGTATCTGTGAAAACCTACTCCCGGTGATTCGGAACCGTTATATCATGACGACGGAAAGCATTTCCTATGAAAATGCCCGTGCCTTAGAACAGGCTTTTTCAGCCGAGTATCCAGAAATAACTGATACCGGCGTCAGTTATGCCATTCGCTTGAGTACCCTACAAGTCAATACCACAAAAGCAAGTAATTTTGTTTTACAGGCATCTATGCTCTATGCAGCTGTTGTGCTGATGGTGATTTGTCTTACGGTGTTATCTTTGCAGCAACTTTTGGATGCAAGCCAATATAAATATCGCTTCTCGGTACTTCGCAAATTGGGCGTGGAGGATACTCACATAGGTAAACTGATATTGAAACAATTAGGCATCTGGTTTGGACTGCCAATCGTTGTCGCCATCATCGTGTCCACAATGGTCATAATTTATTTTATTCAAACGATCTCCGCAGAAATCTCTGCCTATATTGGTTTCGGCGCATTGATGTCACAAATCGGTATGACGGTAAGCATTCTTGCTTTGCTTTTGATTTGCTACTTCATCAGCACATGGTTATTGTTTAAGAAAAGTATTAAATAAGAAGTATCTGCCGAGCGACGGCAAAAGAAAAAAGCCGTCGTACAGCAGACCTATTGACACGCCCAAACTATTAAACGGCGGCTTTGAGAAATCAAGGCCGCCGTTTCCCTTTGCCTTTGTAGCTCACGGCGGCATAGAAGGAGGATGCCGCCATGCTGCGCCGGATACTATCCCCGCCCGATCTGACAAGGGCTAGCCACTCAAAAAAAGCCCGTTCCATTTGGCGGACAGGTTCGGCTATGAGTATGAACTATACCATGTAAATAAACTTCATATCATTTTCCATTGTGCCCGGTGGGTCTGTGACCTGCAGGGCGCTTTTTGTCGTTTCCTGCGGTCGGGCTGGCTGACCGTTGCTTTTCTCAAATTTTCTTCAAAAAGGAGGCGTTTAGCGGGCAGAACACGCTCCCGCAGGATTGGTAGTAGCGGAAAGGGAGAGAACCACCTGATCCCCCCATGGAAAGGGGGTGAAACTGATGGAATCTAACCCCCGCGACTATGGCGAGCAATGCCGATTCGATGCTTTTTGCAAGAAGGTATTGCGAAACGAGGCCAGGGCCTACCTGCGGAATATGAAACGCCAAAGAGAGCGTGAAGCCTTCTTTAGCGACTTGTCCCAGGCGGAACTGGACAAGCTCTGCGTCATGGATCGTTACCCCAGCGACAGCATTGTGTTCTCGTCGCATGGCTACGATCTACATATCGACAACGAGCTTGTGGCCGAGGTTTTCTCTACTTTGCCGCAGATGGAGCAGAGCATTTTGATTTTGCACTGCACTCTGGACCTGGCAGACAGTGAGATCGGCAATCTCGTTGGGATGTCCCGGAGCGCCGTTCAGCGGCACCGGACGAAGGCGTTGCAGGAGTTGCGCGAAGCGTTGTCGGCGCTGATGCCGAAAGGAGGCTGAGGAAGATGACAGAGCCCATCCACAAGGGAAAGGACCTGCCGCCCGTTTGGGTGATCCACGCGGCCTCCGGCGGTGACAGCGAGGCCATGGAGCAAGTGCTGCGGTACTACGACGACTATATGAGCCGTCTGTGTACCCGTACCCTCTATGACAAGGACGGAACCCCTCATGTGTGCGTGGATACTCACATGAAACGCTGTCTGAAAATCCGACTGATCCGGGCCGTGATGCGCGCCTGATCCTTTCAGCCCTGGCAGAAGGCAATCGACTTACCCTTTCCTCCTTTGCCGATGCCGGGGACTGCCCCCACCTTGACAAAGAAAGCCTTCGGGCAGCATAAGGCGGACGGATACGATCTGTCTGTGTGGAGCCAGTCGGCCGGTGCGCCACGACCCTGTTGCAAGTCCGCAGGACGGGACCCCTACTAAACAGGTGAGCGATAAAACCAGGCCGCGAAACAGGCGTGGCAACCTGTGGGCGAGGATTCACAGACAGGACAATGAGACTCCCGCGTTGAACGCCCTCAAAGCATTGCGCGGCGCACCCATCAGTATGGGCCGGGGTGAGATTCCCGTGGAGCTGCGGCCAGCAGCCATCCGTTTTTTGCCTCTTTTATTTTCAGATAAATCTTCTGCTTTTCTGTTTACGGATAATTCGTAAACTTTCCATTAGCAGCAGACAAACCCGAAACGGCGCGGTACAATGAGGGTGGAAGTTATGAATGAACACCCTTTTGCGTGCCGTTTCTGACTGGAAAGGAGGCTGCTGTGTCAGAAATTCAGAACGGTACGGAGAAAAGGCCTTTCGAGTGCCGCACCTATACGGTCAACGATGTTGCCCGTATATTAGGTGTCAGCCGGACACAGGCATACCGTCTTGTGCAGGAGGGCCTTTTCAAAAGCGTACGAATTGGTAACGCCATACGAATTCCCAAGTGGTCGTTTGACAAGTGGCTGGAGCCGCTTGATCTGTGACATCAGAAAGGAAGGTTCGTTATGGCATCCATCATCAAGAGAAAGAAAAACTATTCTATTGTTTATACCTATGTGGACGAGAACGGCGAGACCAAGCAGAAATGGGAAACCCGCACTTCCTACCAGGAGGCATTGAAGCGCAAGTCGGAGATTGAGAGCCAGAAAAGCTCCAACTCCTTCCTGCCGCCCACCAATCAGAATATTGCGGAGTTCCTGTCGGACTTCGTCTCCCTCTATGGCGAAAAGCGGTGGGGCGTGTCTATGTACGACAGCCAAAACTCGCTGATCGCCAACTACATCAACCCCATCATTGGGGATATGAAGGTGCAGGACATCACCACGCGGGTAGTGGATAAGTACATCCAGACTTTGCAGAAAACCCCTGCGGTGAACACCAGGACGCACCACGCCAAAACGGAGTTTGTCACCAACGCTACTATCGAAAAGATCATCAAACTTCTCCGCTGCGCCTTCAAACAGGCGGTTCGGTGGGAGCTGGTTGCCAAGAACCCATTTGACAATGTGGTGCTGCCCAAAGTGGAATACAAGAAGCGGGACATCTGGACCGCCGATATGATCCGCACCGCCCTGGATCAGTGTACGGATAGCAAACTCTATGTGGCAATGAATCTGGCCTTTGCCTGTTCGCTGCGCATGGGTGAGATTCTGGGGCTGACCTGGAGCAATGTCCACATCTCCGATGAAGATATTGCCGATGACAACGCCTATGTCTACATCGATAAGGAGCTGGCGCGGGCCTCCAAGCGGGCCATTGAGATGCTGGGGCAAAAGGACATCTACCATGTGTTCACGCCGCTGTTTCCCAACACCAGCACCAGAATCATCTTGAAAAAGCCCAAGACCGATTCCAGTATCCGCAAGGTGTGGCTGCCCAAGACCCTGGCTTATATCCTGCGGGAATGGAAATCCGCGCAAGACGAGCTTCGGGCGCTGCTCCGTGACGAGTATCAGGACTACGACCTGGTGGTGGCATTGGCCAATGGCCGCCCCTGTGAGGACCGTATCATCCTAAAGTCGTTTGAGAAGCTGCGGGAGAAAGCAGGGCTTCCAAAAGTGGTCTTTCACTCCCTGCGACATTCCAGTACCACCTATAAGCTGAAGCTCAACCACGGCGATCTGAAGGCCACCCAGGGTGATACGGGCCACGCTCAGATCGATATGATCACCAGCGTGTATGCGCACATTCTGGACGAGGACCGCAAGATCAATGCCCAGAAGTTTGAGAGCGCCTTCTATGCCAATCCCGACCTACGCTCGGTTCGTCCCGCGGAGGAACCGAAGGAACCGGCGCCCGCCACATTGGATTTGGAGGCCCTGGTGGAACAGCTCCGCAACTCGCCGGAATTGGCCAACACACTGGCTGCATTGCTGGCGTCGGCCCCATCCGAAAAATAGGGCTGAAAAATCGTATTAGCAAATCGGCGTTTTTTATTAGCAAGGCCGGAAAAATAGTTCGAAGCCAATTAGCAGGCATACAGCGGAAAATGTATAAAATCGTTCCGGCGGAGCGGCAAGAATGCTCCGAAGAAACGATAACAAAAAACCGCTGTAAACCATCGAAAAACGGCTTACAGCGGTCATTTTTGGCACCCCCGGCTGGGTTCGAACCAGTGGCCTGTCGCTTAGGAGCTACATCGTTCGGATCGTGCCTTATAGTACGCCGTGCTTCAAAATGTCCGCAAACCCGCATGAATACTGGCTTTTTTATCGAACTGCCTGTTGCGGAGTATCTGAAAATATCGCCTAATATTGGCTCGTTTTGCACTCAAATCGAACCTGCTATTAGACAAATATTAGACAGATTTTCAGCTGTCACCCCAAACACCGGGGACTCTTTGGAACTATCTTACCCAATAATTTGACATTGTTCAAGAGGAAGAAAGCGTAAGCTGACTTCCTCTTGTTTTTATATACAGATGCAGGAGGTGACGCCTATGCCGTTAAATCTACCCTATTACTACGGTCATTCCGGTGAACAATACGCTTTCTTCCGTATCCCCAAATTGTTGCTGACCGATGACCGCTTTGCAGAAATCTCGACCGATGCCAAACTGCTGTACGGACTGCTGCTGGATCGTATGGAGCTGTCCTATCGGAACGGCTGGATCGACGAGCAGAATCGCGTCTTTATTATCTTTACAGCGGAGGAGGTCATGTCCACTTTGCGCTGCCGTTCTGAGAAAGCGGCACGGCTTTTCTCTGAATTGGACAGCGCCAAGGGCATCGGTCTAATTGAGCGTAAACGGCAAGGGCTGGGGCGGCCTACGCTGATTTATGTGAAAAACTTTTCTGGTGCGTAATGTGGTTTATTTCAACTTCAATACGCCATTTTCGCCGCAGGATTATTCTGCAATTTCCAGAGATTCGATAATCGAATTTCAAGACATTCGATTTCCGAACTTCTGGACATTCGATAATCGAAATCTAATAAGACTGAGATATAGCAAGACTGAGAATAGAAAGAATACCACCCGAAAAAAGAATAACCGTAAGAAGCAACAGCTTTGTTAGAACAGGGGCCGCAAGGCTCCTTTTTTGTTGGAGGAGGTGTCCCATTGAAAACAATCGCCCTGGCAAATCAGAAGGGCGGCGTGGGTAAGACCACCACAGCCGCCAGCCTCGGCATTGGTCTTTCTCGGCAAGGTAAAAAAGTTCTGCTGATCGACGCCGATGCACAAGGCAATCTCACGCAGATGTTGGGCTGGCCGCAGCCTGACGAGTTGTCCCCCACACTCTCCACGCTGATGGAGAAGATCATCGCGGAGCAGTCCATCGCCCCCGGCGAGGGTATCCTGCACCACTCATCCGGCGTCCACCTTGTCCCCGCCAATATCGAGCTGTCGGCACTGGAGGTCACGCTGGTCAACACCATGAGCCGTGAAACGGTGCTGCGGCAATATCTGTCCACCGTGGCAGACTGCTACGATTACGCGCTCATCGACTGTATGCCGTCCCTCGGTATGCTGACCATCAACGCCCTGACCGCGGCGGACAGCGTGATCATCCCCGTGCAGGCGCAATATCTCCCCGCAAAGGGGCTGGAACAGCTTTTGCGAACCATCACCCGCGTGAAACGGCAGCTCAACCCGAAGCTGGAGGTGGACGGCATTGTGCTGACCATGGTGGACAGCCGTACCACACTGGCGCGGGAGATCAACGCGCTTGTCCGCAAGACCTATGGCGGTCATGTGTTCGCAAGTGAGATCCCCCGTTCCATCAAGGCGGCAGAGATCAGCGTGGAAAACAAAAGCATTTACGACCATGACCGCAGCGGCAAGGCGGCAGTGGCGTATGAAAATCTGACGAGGGAGGTGTTGAGCCTTGGTAAGCAAATTAAGCGGCATCGAACTGACCCGGTACGATGACCTGTTCAAAACGGACGCGGAGCGAGAAGCTGACCGGCAGGAGCGGATTCAGATCGTTCCCGCAGCAGAGGTTTTCCCATACTCCCGCCAGCCATACACCATTGACCGCCCCACGCCTGATCTCGTGCGCCTCATGGACAGCATTGAGCACATCGGCATCGCTGAGCCGCTGATCGTCCGTCCCCGCGACACTGGCGGATACGAGATCATTTCCGGCCACCGGCGCGATTACTGCGCGAAAGCTGTGGGATTGGATACCCGCCCGGTCATCGTCCGCAATTACAGCGACGAGGAAGCGGACATCCTTGTGGTGGACTACAACATCAACCGCGAGGACTTGCTGCCCAGCGAGAAAGCCAAAGCCTACAAGCTGAAGCTGGACGCCATGAAACGGCAGGGACAGCGAACAGATTTAACATCGGACCAAGTTGGTCCGATGTTAACGGGAGTGCGTACAAACCAAGTCTTAGCTGAGCAGGTTTCAGACAGCAAAACACAAGTGCAGCGGTACATCCGCTTGAATAAACTCATTCCGCCGCTGTTGGAAGCCGTGGACAGCGGCACCGTCAAATTCGTCCCCGCGGCAGATTTTCTCTCCCACCTGTCCGAAAAAGAACAGACCTACCTCCTGCTGGTCATGGAGCGCGACGAGGTATCCCCGTCGCTTGGACAGGCCCAACGGCTCAAGCAGCTCAGCGGCGAGGGAAAATTGGAGAATAACATCATCGACCTCATCATGCGGGAAGAAAAGCCGTTGGAGCGCAAGGTCACGATCCGCAACGACCGCCTGCAAAAATACTTTCCCGCCAGCTACACCCCAAAGCAGATGGAGGATGTCATCATCAAGCTGCTGGAGGGCTGGCACCGCAAGCGGCAGCAGGAGCAGGCGCGATGAGGAACGAACCGATGCGCAGGAACGAGCTACCGGAAACCTGTTTTTCCATTCTGCCGTCCAGCGGGCAGCTTATTATCATCCGGTGCGGTGAGCGCGGCTATTATCCCTCCGAGTGGGACACCGGGAAACGCGAAGAAAACCGTGAGATCGCCAGCAGCCACAATGCGCGGCGCGGCATTACGGATATTCAGGAAGCGGCAATGCTGGCAGGCTCCATGTTCGGCTGGAATACACCAGGCGCGAACCCGCAATGGTATTTGGATAATGCAAGATATGTGAATTCCAACATCGTCCAAGGCCATATCAAAGACCCAATCATGAGCGTGTACTATCCCGTCAGCAGTTTCCTGTTGCGCTATGAGATCATGGGCAAGCAGCACTTTTACCTGCCTATGGACAAACTGCCGCAAGAGCTGATGAGCCAAAGGTCGCAGTTCATCATGCTGCCGGATATGCTATGTGGAGTACCGGCCATGCCGGTGACAGCGACCTTTGCACAAAACGGGAGCTGCACCATCCAGTTAGAACACGGCAGCTATGTAGTGGGCGAAGCAGTCAATCAGGAATACCACATCACCGCCCGCATCCGCGTCGGCAGTGCCGAGTTTGTCATGGGCGAATGTGAAAAAGCCCCTGCCCCCTTTGTCACATGGCAGCGCAACTGCAAAAACGACGGGGACGGCCCACCCAATTTCTTTTGGGGGCATTACCGCTCTGACCGTTCTTCCTGCATCGAGGATTTCTGTGAACGGGCAACTGATGAATATAAAAAGCAACAAAATCGCATGGTGCAGCAGGAACAAAAGCGCACCACGCCGAAAAAAGAAAGAGGTGAATCACGATGAGTGACCGTGAGCCGGTAAACATCATGGGCGTTATCGCCTTTCCAAACCCTGACCATGACAAGCGCATGATCCGCTTCATCGACAGCGAATACCACACGCTCTTTACCATCAAGGACGGGGAAAGCATCGTCATTACCCGCTTTGACGGTGAAAAGATGGTTTTCCCTTGCAAGTACATTGACGATTGCCATGTCTGCATCGGTAATTCTGCCTATCATATCTGCGAGTTTGCAGAAATGCAGGAACGCAGCGGCAATACCTATGTTCCCAGAACGCCGAAAATCAGCGCCGAGATCGGCACCTATGAAATCTACCAAATCCCCGCAACCGCTGATGTGGACTACTATTTCCGGCCTTACGCGGCGGCAAAGGGAAAACTCCAGAACGCTGATTATCAGCGTTCTTATGCCGGTATGTTCGCAAAGGAGAATTCGCTGGAACATCTTTGGGCAAAGCACAACAGCGACCATCGCCCCTTTGCCCGTCGGATGCATTCCATGTCCGTAAGCGACATCGTGGTACTGAAGCAAGGTGGAAAGAAAACCGCCTACTACACGGATAGCATTGGTTTCAAGGAAGTGCCGGAGTTTTTGATGCAGCAGAGGACACAAAAGAAACACAAAGAACGAGGTGAAGCCAGATGAGCTATGACGCACAGAAGGTGACCTATCAGGAGGTCACGATTTTTGACCGACCGGCATTGTTTACAGAATGCCGCATTGACCAAGCTACCGTGCCGGAGGGCGTATATCGCTACGAGCTGCGACATGGGGATGAGGATTGGGGAGAGCCGATAGAACTGTCACGGAGTCTCATGGTCAACTTCTATGGCACCGTTCTCACCCGCGAGCCGTTCCAGCTTCCCATTGATGGGTGGATTCCGCTGGAGAGCGGCAGCCTTTCCTTTCAAGATGGCGGATGCCGTACCCTTGCGGAATTTCAGCAGAAATATCCCGCCAGTGATAAGGAGGTCATTGACTTTTACAGCGTCAATGAGCCGGCGCTGCACGCTCTCTATTTCTCCCGCAGCGAGGAACAGGACAAGTCTGCGGGCTGTGTGGGACACCTGCGTGGTGATTTTGGCAGCGGCAAGCAGTTTTACACAACATGGTGGCCCCACCAGCAGGATGCGCTGAACACGCCGGAGTTTAAGGCCGACATTGACCGTACCGTAAACTGGCTGCGGGAGCAGCCGGGCTCCCCGCTGCGGGACTTCGACAGCATGAACCGCTACTGCAACCGGTATGAGCAGATCTGCGCCATCAAGGGTGCGTTGCTTCCCTCTTGCGGATTCATGGTGAAAACAAAGCGGTATGTGTATATGCTCCGCTGTACGCCAGTTAAAGGTGATTACCAGTTTTATATTTATTGCTATCAGCGGAAGCCATTTGAAAAGGCCCAAAAAGAACAGCAAAAGAATGACCGGCTTGCAGTAAAAAAGCGGGCGGAGCCGGAGAGATAGGAGGTGCCAACTTGCCTACCAAATTTCAGCTCATCACAGAGCTGTATGACCAGACTGCGCAGAGCGTTACCGGCAGCTATCAAAGCTGGACGGGCTTTCTCCGCGCGGCCTGCTATAACTACAAATGCCCATTCGATGAGCAGCTTTTGATCTACGCCCAGCGCCCGGACGCCACGGCGGTCCTTGAGATGGAGCGCTGGAATCGTCAGTTTGGCCGCTGGGTCAACCGTGGAGCCAAGAGCATTGCCGTATTTGGTGATGACGGCCAAAACTGCCTGAAGCTCTACTTCGACGTGTCGGACACCCATGCGTCCCGTTTTGCCCGTCCACTGCCCATCTGGACGATGCACCCGGCCTTTGAACCGGAGGTCATTGAAACGCTGGAGGCCACCTTTGGCAACCTTGCCGAAAAAGAAAATCTGGCGGATGCGGTGCGCTCCGCCTGCCACAATGCCGTGGCAGACAACTTCACGGACTACCTGCAAGACCTGCGGGAGTGTCGGGAGGACAGCCTGCTGGAGGAACTGGACGACCTCAATTTAGAGGTGTTCTACCGGGACGCGCTGGAGGTCAGCGTGGCCTATATGCTGATGACCCGCCTCGGCCTACCGGCAGACGAGTATTTTTCGCCCGATGAGTTCGCCCATGTGTACGAATTCAACACGCCCACCACCATCAACGCCCTGGGCATCGCCACCAGCGACATCGCGGAGATGGGGCTGCGGGAGATCAGCCGAACGGTCATGCAGGCACAGCGGGATCAGTTTTTTGCAAACCGTGAAAAAAGCAGATATGATGACCACACAGAACAACACGAAACACCCCATGAAAGGAGCAAACAGCATGGAGGTCACTTACAGGATGCAGAACGGCTATCAGGTGCCGAATTTGATGATGCCGCAGGCACCGGAGGTGCATCTGGGCAAGTACGCGGAACTGCGGAGAGAGTACCTGAAAAAGCACCGCAGGGTGCTTTACACCAACCTCAAGACCAGCGGCAAGCTGACGGAGCATCTGGCGGAGATCGAGCAGACCGCGCGGAAGATGGTGGAGCAGACCGTGGCGCGGATGGCGCAGGCCGAGGGCGTGACGGAGGAGCTGAAAGCGACCGATCCCCTGCGCTGGACGGGCCTGATGAACAATCTCCGGCACAGCGCGGAGGAACTGGTGCTCAGCGACCTGATCTACGCCTGACAACCCAAGAGCCCACAAAGGCAGGAAGTGATGAGCTTCCTGCCTTTGTCGATCACAGCGGGGATTATGTGCTGCTGGATCGTCTACGCGCCGACTGCGACTACTTCCTCGGCGCTGGTGGCCGGAGTGAAAAGCATTTGTGGGCAGGCAATGTCCACGCGCAAATCAAAAAAATGCGGGAGCTGTATGACGCCCTCCCGGAAAAACCGGAATGGCTGACCGCAGAAGCCATTGACCGATATGCCGCGCAGATGGCCGCACCCTATCAGGTCGCAGCCTATCACCATTTTGAAAACGGCTTTGACGATAAGCTGGATTATCAAACGCTGGTGGAAGCAGAAACAGCGGCGCAGGGCTATGTTGCCGGTACGATGGAAGAAGATGGTTTTGCCTATGACGGCGCTGCTGTCTATGACACCGAAACACGCCAGTGCCTCCGCGTCTACGGTGATTACCCGGACGAAAAGGCGCAGGAACAGGCAGCAGCCTTTGCGCTGGAGCATGACACCGCACAGCAAAATACCGTAGAACTGCCCGCCTTTCTGGATATGCATCTCATTGAAGCAAATCTGCTGGATGACGGCGGGCGCAAGCACAAGCGGCAGGAGATCTTTGAATACTTTCAGGCGCACAAGAGCCTTGCGGAACGGACAGAATTTCTCAAAAACAGCTACAACGATATATGGGTGGAAGTCCTGACCGACGGTGTTCGGACAGGCTACCATGCCGAGAAAGACGGACTTTTGATGTGGGAGGGCAGCTACCTCTCCCGCACCTCAGAGTCCGTTTTTTCGTGGCCGGTCATCACCGAAATGACCGAGGGCCTGATTGAACGCGGCGAGTACAAGATCAAGCTGGGCCTGCAAAATGCCCCAATCGTCGCGGAGCAGCTTGCCCTATTCGACATGGGCGGCGACGCCCCGGTGTACGAGGCTCCGGCAGATGCGCCATCCGGCATTCTGGCCCCGGCCCGCACGGTGCCGCAGGCGGTCATTGATCTGGCGCTCTGCACGGGTGGAAACGAACCCAACAGTGCGGAGCGCATCGCCGTATTTTATATGCGGGAGCGGCCAGAGCAGGAAAATGAAGAGTTCCTTCGCCGGGAGTTCGGTAGGGCGAACGGGCGCGGCATCGAATACGAAGGCCGCAAGTACGCCGTGTGGTTTCTGGAGGACGGCATCCACCTCGCCCAAGGCGACAGCGTCCGCACCGGGTACAGCAAGACCGTGGTCATATGGGAGCAGGCATCGGCGCGGATTCTGGAGCTGCTGGATACGGGGACTTATCTCTCCGCATCCGAACTGGCGCAGGCCCCGGACAAGGTACTGCACGAAGCGATGGACGCCCTCCTGATGACCGCCCGTGACCTGAGCGAAGAAGGCCGCACACAGGTTCTTTTCCCGCAGACATTAGCAATCCACGACCAGCACAAGGGTTATCCAGAATTGGATAAGGATATGGTGGCCTTTGCAAAGGCCGAGGGCGGTCTGCAAACGCTGGCGCAGGAATATCATGCTTTCCTTGACGCTTATGCCCAAGGTAACGACATTATGCACTGGCGACTATCCGCTTACAACACCCACCGGATCGGCGTTGTGCTGGATGGCCTCTCCTACCCGGAACGCAGTTTCACCGCCCAACCGAGCTTCCTGCGGCAGTGCAAAATGTTCATCACACAGGATGAAATCGACCAGTTCTTCCTAAGAGACAGTGTTGATAGACGACTGGCGGTGTACTCCCATTTCTGTTATCCCCACACGCCGGAGGAACACCAGAAATTCATTAAGAGCCAGTTTGGTGAGTACAGCGGTGGCGGATGTGCGGGTTACAATCACAGCAAGACCCATAAGGGATTGGAATATGTGCGGGACTACGGATTCAAGAAATATGATACCGTCCATCTGACGATTCCCAATGTGGTCAAGGAGTATGAGCGCCTGATCACGCAGAAACGCTTCCCCGGCGAGGACGCTATCGCCAAAATCCCGGAATATGAGCGTGGGCAGTTGGCTCGAATCGTCTATAACGGTTTTTACAATGCGCCGGACGGTGTTCCGCGTCCCTATCCCAAGGGTGCGGATTATTACGATGCGCTTCCCATGATCGAGGAGCAGCTGCAAGACAAGGGCAAGACTGCGGATATGCTGGCGGCGCTGACTTCCCGGCTGGACGGCTTGCCGGAGGATGATCGCTATTATGGCTCCGTTCGGCGCGCAAAGGAGCAGCTTTCCGAATATGTGGACGGCACTTTCAGCCTGTTCAACCACCGGCACGATGGGCAACTGACACCGACCGTACCCGATGAGCCGACAGCGGCGTTGGTGCGGGAAGTTGCGGCACCCTCCGAGGAAACCATGCCAACGCCACCGGAGCCCGTAATGCCCATGGAACCGGAAGTCCCCGAACCGCTCTCCATCGGTACACGCCTGACCATAGATGGGCGGCAGTTTGAAGTGGACAGCGTAGACGATCATACGCAAAATGTATCCCTGCGGGATGTGACCTTTGAAGGCGGGACGGGATTTCCCATCTTCCGAAAGGAATCCATCGACTATGTCCGCGCTCACATGGAGCAGCCGGACATAGTGCAGGAAACCGCAGCACCGCAGGCGGACGAGCCGCCTGCGGTACTCACCCCGCCGAAAAAGAAAAAGCAAAACGCGCTTGCCTATCCGCTGGACGCGGATGGCAGCAACTACCGCATCACCGATGACCACATCGGAGAGGGCGCGCCGCTGGAGCGTTTTCAGCGCAATCTGGACGCGATCCGTACTCTGAAAACCGTGGAGGCGGAGAACCGCAGCGCCACCGCAGAAGAACAGGCGGTGCTGGCGCAGTATGTGGGCTGGGGCGGTCTGGCGGACTTCTTTGACGAAAAAAATCCTCGTTACGCTGAACTGAAAGAACTGCTGACGGATGCCGAATACGCCGCTGCCCGTGAATCCACGCTCACGGCGTTCTACACGCCGCCTGTGGTCATCCGCGGCATCTATGCCGCCTTGGGGCAGATGGGCTTCACGCAGGGCAACATTCTGGAGCCGTCCTGCGGTATCGGCAATTTTCTCGGTATGCTGCCGGAAAGCATGAGCGGCAGCAAGCTCTACGGCGTGGAGCTGGACGATCTCTCCGGACGCATCGCCCGCCAGCTTTATCAGAAAAGCAGTATCGCGGTGCAGGGCTATGAGAAAACCGCCTTCCCGGATAACTTTTTTGATGTTGCCATCGGCAATGTCCCCTTCGGTCAGTTTCATGTAGCAGACAAACGCTATGACCGGCTGAATTTCCCCATCCATGAGTATTTCGTGGCCAAAGCGCTGGATCAGGTCAGACCGGGTGGCGTTATCGCCGTTGTGACCTCCAGCTACACCATGGACAAGCGCACCGCCAGCGCGCGAAAATACATCGCGCAGCGAGCGGAGTTGCTGGGGGCGATTCGCCTGCCCAACAATGCGTTCAAGGCCGCGGCGGGCACCGAGGTGGTTTCAGACATCCTGTTCCTCCAAAAGCGGGAACGAATGGTGGATATAGAACCCGAATGGGTACACCTTGCCACCAACGAGGACGGCATCCAGATGAACAGCTACTTCATCGACCACCCCGACATGGTGCTGGGCGAGATGAAGATGGTGTCCGGGCCGTTCGGCCCCACGCCCACCTGTGAGCCGTACCCGGAGCAGCCGTTGGAAGCACTGCTGGCGGAGGCCGTTCAAAATATCCACGGCGAGATCACCGCCTATGACCGGGAGGAGGAGCTGGAGGGCGAGGATCATTCCATCGAGGCCGATCCCGCTGTCCGCAACTTCTCCTATACACTGGTGAACGGGCAAATCTACTACCGTGAAAACAGCCGCATGAACCCCGTGGAGGTATCCAAGACGGCAGAGAGCAGAATCCGCGGCATGATCGAGCTGCGGGACTGTGTGCGGACGCTGTTGGAATATCAGACCGAGGACTATCCCGATGAAGAAATCAAGGCGCAGCAGGCCAAGCTAAATGTTCTCTATGACGCCTTCACCCGGAAATATGGACTCATCAATTCCCGCGGCAACGCCATCGCGTTTGACCAGGACAGTTCTTACTTCCTGCTGTGTTCACTGGAAATTCTGGACGAGGACCGGAACCTGAAAAGAAAGGCGGACCTGTTCACCAAGCGCACCATCCGCAGTCACAAACCTGCTGAAAAGGTAGACACGGCGGTGGAGGCGCTGGCATTGTCCATCGGGGAAAAGGCTCATGTGGACATGGAATACATGAGCAGGCTCACCGGCAAGGACGAGGAAACCCTGTTTTCTGACCTCAAGGGTGTCGTGTTCCTGAACCCCAATTATAAGGAGGGCGTGAACGAAAAGTATCTGCCCGCCGACGAATATCTTTCTGGCAATGTGCGTCAGAAATGGGCGATTGCCAAGGCAAAGGCGGAGCAGGACGCGCAGTATCAGATCAACGCTGAGGCATTGGCGCGGGTACAGCCCACCGACCTCACTGCCAGCGAGATCTCCGTCCGGCTGGGCGCTACATGGCTGGACACTGAATATGTCCGCCGATTTATTTTTGAAACGCTGGGTACACCCCGCAGCGCACAATGGGGCATGAAGGTCCACTATTCTAAAATCACCGGTGAATGGCGCATCGAGGACAAAAACAAGGATCGCGGCAATGTGAAGGCCATCAGCACCTACGGCACCAAGCGCGTCAACGCCTATGAGATCATCGAAACGACACTTAACCTGAAGGATGTCCGCATTTTTGATTACCAATACGATGAGGAAGGGCGCAGAATTGCCGTTCTGAACAAGAAAGAGACAGCCATCGCCCAGAGTAAGCAGGAACTCATTAAAGACGCTTTTGCTGAGTGGATCTGGAAAGACCCTGACCGGCGCGAAGCCATCTGTAAGACCTACAATATCCTGTTCAACAGCAACCGCCCCCGCGAGTATGATGGCAGTCACATCAATTTCAGCGGCATGAACCCGGAGATCACGCTCCGCAAGCACCAGGTCAACGCCATCGCTCACATCCTCTACGGCGGCAATACTTTGCTGGCTCATGTGGTGGGCGCGGGCAAGACATTTGAAATGGTAGCCGCTGCCATGGAGAGCAAGCGGCTGGGCCTGTGTCAAAAATCTCTTTTTGTGGTGCCCAACCACCTGACAGAGCAGTGGGCCACCGAGTTTTTGCAGCTCTATCCGGCAGCGAACATCCTTGTTGCTACCCGTAAGGATTTTGAGACCAAGAATCGCAAGAAATTCTGTGGTAGGATCGCCACCGGCGACTATGACGCCGTCATTATCGGCCATAGCCAGTTTGAGAAGATCCCCATGAGCGTAGAGCGCCAGCGGGCCATTCTGGAACAGCAGATTGACGAGATCATGATGGGCATTTCCGAAGCCAAGCGAGAAAAAGCGGAGAATTTCACGATCAAACAGATGATGAAAACCCAAAAGGGCCTGCAAGCCAAGATCGACAAGCTGAATGACCAGAGCCGCAAGGACGATGTGGTCACCTTTGAAGAATTGGGCGTTGACCGCATCTTCATTGATGAGAGCCATTATTTCAAAAATCTCTTTCTCTACACGAAAATGCGCAATGTGGGAGGTATTGCCCAGACCGAAGCGCAGAAATCCAGCGATTTATTTATGAAGTGCCGCTACCTCGACGAGATTACCGGGGGACGCGGCATTGTCTTTGCCACCGGCACCCCCATTTCCAACAGCATGGTGGAGCTTTACACCATCCAACGATACTTGCAGATGAACGCCTTGCAAGAGCAGGGCTTGCAGCACTTTGACGCATGGGCGGCGAACTACGGAGAGACCGTCACCGCCATCGAGCTGTCTCCCGAGGGCACCGGCTACCGGGCCAAGACGCGGTTTGCCAAGTTTTATAACCTACCGGAGCTGATGAGCGTATTCAAAAATGTGGCGGACATCCAGACGGCGGATATGCTCAAGCTGCCCGTGCCGGAGGCGCGTTACCACAACATCGCCCTGAAACCCTCCGAGTATCAGAAAGAGATCGTGGCGTCGCTGGCGGAGCGCGCCGAAAAAGTCCGTAACAGAATGGTAGACAGCACCGAGGACAATATGCTGCTCATCACCAATGATGGCCGCAAGCTGGCGCTGGATCAGCGGCTGGTCAACCCCATGCTTCCCAGCGATCCCAACAGCAAAGCCGCCAAGTGCGCGGAGAATGTGTTTGAGATCTGGCGGCGCACCGCAGACCAACGCTCCACCCAAATGATCTTTTGCGACCTCAGCACACCGAAGGATGACGGCACATTCAGCGTTTATGATGATATTCACGCGAAATTGCTGGAATTGGGTATTCCCGAAAACGAGATCGCCTTCATCCACAACGCCAAGAGCGAGGTACAGAAAAAAGACCTGTTCGGCAAAGTACGGAGCGGTCAGGTGCGTATCCTGCTGGGCAGCACCCAGCGCATGGGCGCTGGCACCAACTGTCAGCAGAAACTCATCGCCCTGCACCATCTGGATTGTCCGTGGCGTCCGTCCGACCTTCAGCAGCGTGAGGGGCGCATTATCCGGCAGGGCAACGAAAATCCGGAGGTGGACATTTACAGCTATGTTACCGAGGGCACCTTCGATGCCTACTTGTATCAGTTGGTAGAATCCAAGCAGAAATTTATATCGCAAATTATGACCAGCAAATCGCCTGTCCGCTCCGCCGAAGATGTGGATGAGCAGGCGCTTTCTTATGCCGAGATCAAGGCGCTGGCCAGCGGCAACCCCATGATTAAAGAAAAGATGGATCTTGACATTGAGGTGTCCAAGCTGAAGCTGCTGAAAGCCAACCACCTTTCTCAGAAATACGCGCTGGAGGACGCCATCAGCAAGGGCTTTCCGAAACAAATCGCGGAAACGCAGGCACGGATCGCCGGGTATGGCGCGGATATTGCCACGGTCAAGGAGAATACCCATCCCAATGGGGACGGCTTCTCCCCGCTTACGCTGGCGGGCGTCACCTACGCCGACAAGAAGGAGGCGGGCGCGGCGCTGCTGACCATGTGCCAAACGATGCTCTCCCCGGAGGCGACACAGGTCGGCAGCTATCGCGGTCTGACACTGGAACTGTCCTTTGATACCTTCGCGCGGGAGTACTGCCTGACTATGATCGGGCAGCTCCGCCATACCGTTACGCTGGGAACCGATGTGTTCGGCAATTTGCAGCGCATGGACAATGCGTTGGAGGGACTGCCCATCAAGGAGCAGGCTTGCCGGGAGCAGCTTTCCAATCTGCAAACGCAGTTGGAAACCGCAAAGGCAGAGGTACAAAAGCCGTTTCCCCGCGAGGCAGAGCTGAACACTAAAACGGCACGGCTGGAGGAATTGAACACCCTGCTGAATTTAGACCACAAGGAGCCGGAGATCGTAGACGCCGAGCCGGACGAGGATCAAAGGCCGCCGGAGCGCCGCAGACCGCAGTTGGAGCGGTAAAACCAATAGAAAATGGAGGAAATTATGGGTTATCAGGAAAGCTGGCTCTATATCGAGCCGCAGCGCAAATTTGAAAAGCTGATTCGCGCTTATGAAAAGGCGGAGCAGTCCGGCTACTATGAGGTAGCCGGTGCGGAACCTCGTTCCGTCATTGTTTTGAAGCAGCCCTTTGGCGATATTCCCGCAGGAAAGAAGCTGCTTTGGGTGTGCGGTGACCGTGGCTTTCACTGTGCCGCTGGCGTATTTGGCGGCGAGCTGAAATGCTCCGGCAGGCTCCGCGTGATCCCGGTGGAGGAGGTGCTGGACGGCACCGACGATCCCCGTATGGAGGGGCTGGACTTTGACAGTTCGGCCCCCAGCGAAAACGCCTATATGAAACGATACAGCGTCGCCAATTACGCCCACCGGATGCGGGCGGGTTTGGCACGATAGAAAGGGACTGCACATGAACAAGAAAATTACAGAAAATGACCTATACGCAAAATTGAGGAAAGAACGCGAAGAACTCTACAAGATCATTGGTAAAGAAGGAATTACCGATCAGAAAGTCCGTATTGATAAATACGCGCATCTATATGTTCTGCAAGACGAGATGACAGAGTACCTGAGAGCACGGAGACTGAGCCAAGCAGAAATCGAAAAGCTGTATGCAGTTGAAAATTTCTATGAGTATATCCAGAACTATTTGCTACATCACAAGGATGTTTTTAACTACCCATATCAAAAATGTGCTGATTCTATTCTTTATCCAGAGGACTGAGAAAAGATCGCTGGGAGGTGAGTGCCATGCCCTACCTATCTAAGGAACAGATCGCTGCCGCTCGCGAGATGGACCTGCTGACCTATCTGCGGCGGTTTGAGCCGGAGGAGCTGGTGCATATCGGCGGAGACACCTATGCCACCCGCACCCACGACAGCCTAAAAATCTCCAATGGAAAATGGTGCTGGTGGTCACGGAATATCGGCGGCACAACTGCGCTGGACTATCTGACAACAGTGGAGGGTGTTTCCTTTTTGGATGCCGTTCAGCGCATCCTCGGAGAATTGCCCCGTGTGCCGACCAAATCAGAGCCAACCGCACCGCTCCCGAAAACTGAATTTTCCCTCCCACCCAAACACGCCGACACCCGGCGTGTTTTTGCATATCTGCGGAGCCGGGGCATTGATGCGGAGATCATCAACCACTGCATCAAGCACGGGCAGCTTTACGAGGACGCCGAGCGTCATAACTGCGTATTTGTGGGCTACGAACATGGGAACCCTGCCTACGGCGCACTGCGTGGGACGCTTTCAGAAACCACCTTCGCCGGTGAAGTCCCCGGCAGCGATAAGCGGTTTTCCTTTGCCGTTCCCCTCCGCGCCGGTGGCAAACCCCTCTGCGTGTTTGAATCCGCCATAGACGCCCTTTCTTACCTGACGCTGCTGAAGCTGCGGGGGCAAGATTGGCGCGCCGCCAATACGCTGTCCCTCTCCGGCATTTATCAGCCGCGGAAAGACGGCTCGATCCGATTCCCCGCTGCGCTGGAGCAATACCTGAAGGACAATCCTGGCGTGGCGCGGGTCGTGCTGTGCCTGGATAACGACGGGCCGGGACGGACGGCATCCGCGGCCATTCAAAAGAAACTTTCCGAGTATGAGGTCATCGACAACCCACCACGGCGCGGAAAGGACTACAACGACCAGCTCCAGCTTGTGAAAGGGATCAGTGGCAGGGTAAGGACCCGTGGCGGTGACGCACGCTGATTTTCTTTTTCGGCTGGGTTAGGACTGCAAGCGGCCTGCGGCTGCTTTGCAGTCGCAAGCATAGCATTTTGACATCAAAATGCGCTTGTTAAGGGGTAAACCCCTTAATATCCCCACTTCAACAGGAAAGGAACTTCCGATGAAACGCAACAATGTCAAGCAAATTACCATTCGCCTGACCGCTGACGAATACGCCCATGTCAAACAGCTTTCCAAGGACAGCGGCTTGAAAATGGAGCCTGCGATTCGGCGGCTTATCATGGGCGTGAACCTGCGTCCCCGTCCGCCTGATGAACTGCCGGAGCTGCTGCGTCAGCTTTCCGGCATCGGTACGAACATCAACCAAATCGCTAAAGTCGCCAATGCCTCCGGTTATGTCCGCAAGGAGGACATTCAAAACATCATGGAAATGCAAGCGGCATTGTGGAGGGCGGTGAAGCGGGGGTAGTGGCTGTCACCAAAGTTTTTGCCATTCGCGTCCGATTAGATGACCGTGTACGCTACATCACCGATGGAGAGAAAACCTCGCTGGCGTCCAGCATCACCTACATCTCTAATCCCGAAAAGACGGAGCAATTCTTTTTCACTTCTGCGTTGAATTGCAGCAGCGTGGACACCGCCCTCTCTGAAATGATGGAAACCAAGCAGCAGTTTGGCAAGATGGGCGGCGTCCTCGGCTACCATTTCATCCAGTCCTTTCAGCCGGGGGAGGTCACACCAGAGCAGGCGCACGCTATCGGGCTGGAATTTGCCAAGCGGTTGTTTGGAAAACGGTATGAGGTCGTTATCAGCACCCATTTGAATAAGCACCACCTGCACAATCATCTGGTGGTCAATTCTGTGTCCTGTGTAGATGGGCAGAAATACCATTCCAGCCCGGAAAGCTATTACAACGATGTGCGCGGTACTTCGGACGAACTGTGCCGGGAGAATGATTTATCCGTCATCACCCCGCAGGGCAAGGGCAAGCATTACGCTGAGTGGAAGGCGGAGCAGGGCGGCAAGCCCACCGTGCGCGGCGTGATCCGCGCCGACATTGACACGATCATTGGGCAAGCCTACACCTACGATTCCTTTCTCATGCTCCTGCGGAAAAACGGCTATGAGGTGCGGTGCAGCCCCAACCGGAAATCCACCACGGTCAAGCCACCAGGCGCAAAGCGGGCGATCCGTCTGGACAGTTTGGGCGAGGGCTACACCGAAGCGGATATTCTGCTGCGGCTCTCCCGCCAGCGGCACAGCGGCATGACCCCGCTGACCGTCACCCATGCCGTCAAGCGTTACCGCGTGAAGGGTAAGCTGTCCACCGTCCGAAAAAAGAAGATCACAGGCTTTCATGCGCTCTATCTCCGCTACCTCTACCTGCTGCGTGGGGGAAGGCGGAAAAAGCCGTCGCCCAAGCTGCCCTTTTCCGTCAAGCGGGAGGTCATTCATTTGGAGCGGTATGAGCAGCAATTCAAATACCTTTTATCAAGCGGAATCACTACCGAAACGGAGCTGGAGCAGCGCATCCGTGTGCTGGAGTGGGACATCCGCTTGCTGGAGGAACAGAGAAAACCACTTTATCAGGAAAGGAGGAACACCAGCGATGAAGAAGCACAAGCCAAGTACAGCGCGGAGATCGAACAGCAGACCGCCGCCCTGCGTGAAAAGCGCGGGGAGCTGCGTCTGTGCCGCAGGATACAATCGGACATTCCGAGGGTATCCCAACAGTGTCAGCAGGCGCAGGCTGAACGGCAGGAAAATCTAAAGAAGAAGGAGGAATATGAACATGAGTACCAGTGGCGAAACCGCTGACCTGATGGTGCGTGAGGGCATCCAGATTACCGAGAGTGCCCTTAAGCTGGCAGGGCTGGGGGCGAAAAATCTTGCCGCCCTTCTGATTGCCCTTGCCAATGACAATCAGAAGCTCGCCGGTAAAACCAACCTCAAGCGCCTGATCCATGACGGCGAGGAGTTGACGATCTTTTCCGTCAAGCAGGAGGACTTGAAGGGCTTTCAGATGGAAGCCAAACGCTACGGCGTCCTGTTTTACCCCATCGTCAATAAGGTGGAAAAGACCGGGACGGTAGAAATTATGGCAAAAGCCAAGGACGCCAAGCAGATCAACCGCATTTTTGAACGCATGGGTTATCCCGCCCCGGTGAAGGAGGACGCTGCCGCAAAAAAAGAGAACGCCCGCGCTCCGTCCGAGAACAGCTTGACCGAGCGCGGGACTGGTGCGAGAGCGTCTACGGGACCGGCTATGGGGAAAGCTGATGCCCGCCCCTCCGTCCGCAGCCGTCTGATGGCACTGCAAGCCGCGGCAGAACGGGATGGCACGGCCCCTACCAAGGACACCGTGCGGGAGGCCATTCAAAAGGCTATGCCTACGCGGGAATAAATTGATTTTGAAAAGGAGAAACGAACATGGCAAAGTTAGACGATTTGATCCAGCAGAAGCAGCAGCGCGACGAGGACTGGAAGGCAAAGAAAACAGCGGAGCGCGAGGAATTGGGACAGCTTTCCGACGATGCTGTCATGCGCGTCACCAGCGAACCCGGCGCATATCTGCATTATCTGGATACGCAGGCCATCAACCCGCGATACAGCGCGTCCAATGTGATGCTGGCAATGGCGCAGGATCCGGAGATCACCTACATCAACAGTCTGGAGGTCTGGAACCGGCTGGGGCGCAGCGTCAACCGTGACGAGAACGGCATGAAGATCCGCGTGTCGGACACCTATGTGAAGGACGGGCGGGAGTATCACGGTTATAAGACCGGGCGCGTGTTCGATATTTCCCAGACCCACGGCAAGGCCGGTGTTCCGGCGCTGAGCCTGAAAGACAATACGCCGGAAATGGACGCCGCCCTGCGCCGATTGCTGGACAGTTCACCCGTCCCCGTAGTCACCAGCAGCACCATGTATCAGGATGCCATCTATGACCCCAAGGCGCAGAGCATTACCGTGTCCAGCCGCCTGATCGACAGCAAGATCTTTGCGGCGCTATCCCGCGAGATCGTCCACGCCGGTATCCATGACCACGGACGTTATCCCTACTATACCCGTGAGGACTGCGCCATGGACGCCGAGAGCGTCAGCTATATGCTCTGCCGCAATTTCGGCGTGGAGACCACACAGCCCGATGTGAGCCGCGTGGGGCAGGTATTTGACGGCATGGAGGTGCAGGATCGCCGCGGCGTGGTAGACAGCCTGCAAAAGTATTTCCGTAAGCTGCAAAACGACATTCAGCGTGAGATCTCTCCGCAGGAGCGCAAGCAGCCGGAGCAGAATCGGCCCGTTCGTTGAGAAAGAGAGGTATAATGTGAAAAAGAAACTTGCATTTACTCTCTGCACGGCGCTGATGCTGTGCAGTATGAGCATCGCGGCGCTGGCCGCAGAACCCATGACAGAAGCCGATACGGTATCCACGATGATCTCTGCCGCAGATACGCTCCCCGGCATTTCTGCCTATCCTGCCGAGGTCAGGGCCAGCGAGGAAAACGGCATCTACCGTTTGGAAAAGGTCTACTACCTGACCGCAAAGGACGATCCCGCCACGATCCCCACCGCTGACTTTGAGCGCGAGGGCCGCACCTATACGCTCCTTGATTTGCTGAAAAATGACCAGACAGAAACGGACACGCGAGAGCATATCGAGGTGGTCACGCTGGAGAGCAAGACCAAAGATATGACGGAAATTCTGAAAATGCTGGAGCCGAAGCTGGAGGTCAAGACCGAGGACGGCTATGAGGGCGTCCTGTCCCTTGACCATACTACCATTCAAGTGGAGGCCGCGGGCTACGGGACCAGCAGCCGCACGGTGACGGCGGAGCGCACCTATCCCAACCTCTCTGACGCGGATGTGTCCCTTGTCCCCAAGTCCGTGAACGAAAATGGCCGCACCCTGACCCTTGCCGATGTGAGCTGGCAGGAGGCGGCGGTCGATCCCACGGACGGCTACGACATTCCCATTCGCTACACTGCTGTGGCAAGCTACACCGGCACCGCCACCAGCAAATATGCCACCGGCTACACCGTTACGGCAGACTACAAGGGTGATGTCACCCGCACAAGCTGTGATACGGTGGTCTACACCGCAGTCTTTTCCAGCGTCGGCGCTGCGGCATCGGCAAAGAGCGGTGTTGATTTTAACTGGCTGTGGCTGCTGCTCCCCGTGGGTGCTGCGGCGCTGGGCGGATGCGGCTATGCCGGTTACAAAGGCTACAAGCACTACATCAATAAAAAAAGAGGGTACGCCGCATGAAAAAATATCTGACCACGCTGCTGGCCGCCTGCTGCATGCTGGCGGCTTTTTCCATGCCTGCATCGGCACTGGAGTATCACTTTGACGGCCCAGACGCAGGGCTGTTCGGACGCCCCACCTCGGACGATACCATTTATGTTACGATGGACAAGCCTGCGAATACCGACCACAGCAAAAACGCCGCCTATATCCCACCCGTTTTTGGCTCGCCTACCTCCTACACCCTGAATGCCGGGGAACTGCTGACGCCAAACCTTGTGAGCGGTTCAGTCGCGGGAACGGTCAGCGGCACAGGCGGTGTGACCGTCCTGCCGCCCTCCACTTCCGGCAGTATCGCTGGTGGAAATACCGGCTCCTACACGCCGGTAAAGTACACCGCGGTCACAAAAGACCTCTATTACAGCGGCGGCTATCTCGGTACGCTGAAAATTCCCACCCTTGGTCTGTCTGTCAAGGTGTATCAGGGGACGGACGCGGACGCACTCCGCAGGGGCGCGGGCCATTTTGCCAGCACCTCCATTTGGGAGGGCAATGTGGCCATCGCCGGTCACAACCGTGGCGTCAACAATCACTTTGGCAAAATTCACACCCTTGACATTGGCGACACCATCAAGCTGACTACCCAGCTCGGCACCCGCAGCTATGAGGTGTACTCTGTCAGTAAAATCGACGTGGACGATACCAGCGTCCTAAACGACAGCACGGAGAACATCATCACCCTTGTCACCTGCGTGAAGAATCAGCCAGATTACCGCTGGTGCGTGCAGGCACGGGAAAAATGATGAGATGCTGTGATGGTCATAGAAAATTAACGATTCCTGACAGCAAGAAATCATTGCATAGCGGGCAGTGGCCTGATAAAATAAAGTAGAGGATGAGAAGCTATCCTCGAAAGGAAGTGTCACATGGTAATCAAGTATTCCAAGGATTCGCTGAAATTTCTGAGCAAGCTGGATAAGAAGTCCGTTGCCCGGATTAGGGCGGCGATTCAGGACTTGACCTTGACTCCCCCGAAAGGAGATATTAAGGTCATGCAGGGGTACAATGATGACCGGAAACGGCTCAGAGTTGGCTCGTGGCGCATCATTTATAAGTATGGTGTTGATAATGAGATCGACATTCTATTCATTATTGACATCGGAAACCGAGGAGACATCTACAAGTAAGGAGGTAGTATTTATGTCTGACATGGCTATTGACGCTGCCCGCATGATGGATATGCTGCCTGACGAAGATAAAAACTTTGCCTATGAATTCATCAAGAAGCTGGTAAAAGCGTGGGACCCCGACTTCACAAAAGTGACGCCGGAGGAGGCACAGCGTATCAAGGCGGCAGAAGAAAGCGGCTTTGTCGCGGACAGCGATATTGACTGGGATCATCTCAGCGCCATCGTATAACAGAAGATGGATACCGTTGATCTGATCGAACGAAAGCTGGGCGAGGCCGAAAATGCTGCGGCTTTATCTGCTGTCCGATACACAGCCGACGAAATGTTTTCCCGCATAAGAACGAATCAAACATCAACAGGAAGAAAACCGCTCTGAGAAATCAGGGCGGTTTTCTTGCAAAATAGCGTCAATGTTAACAACTTCCCCAAATAGAAAGTTTTTAACATTGATGTGGAAAACTTTTCTGTGCTTCTTTTCCTCGTTTTTTGACACACGGCAGTTGCCGCGATACTATGAACCCATCAAAGGATTTGGAGGTACACACCATGAAGCGAGGAAGTTTTGCAGCCAGTTTTCTTACCTGCCTGCTGTTGGCTGGCGTCACCACCACGGCGTATGCTGCCGGAATCGTGGCGGAGCGCAGTCACCATCGCATTGTCGTAGATGGAAAAGAAGCGCAGATGGAAGCCTATGTCATCAACGGCAGCAACTATGTGCGGCTTCGGGACATCGGCAAGGCTGTTGGTTTCGAGGTTTATTGGGACGGCGATGCCAAATGTGTGCAGGTGGAGAGCGGCAAGCCCTACACCGGCATCGCGCCGGTGAAAGCGGAGACCAGCGGACCTGCTTCACAGCCGGAGGTTACGACGCCTGCCGATGATGTGGATGCCATGAAGCAGGATATTGTGGATCGCACCAATGCGCTGCGGCGCGAAAATGGCGTTGCTGCACTGCGCGTCAACGACAGGCTCATGCAGGCGGCGCAGGTACGAGCCGACGAGATGGCTGCGCATACCGTCTATTCGCACACAAGACCGAATGGTGGAAAATTCAATACCGTCACGGATTGTCCCCACATGGCCGAAAATATCCATCGCATCGCAGATTGGGTGCTGTCTGACCAGACACTTGCCGAACGAGCAGTTGCGGATTGGTATGCCTCAACGGTTCATCATAAGAACATGGTCAATCCAAAGCTGTCAGAGATCGGTGTCGGGCTGGCAAGAGGTGTCAATGATACTGGTGACCCGTGCTGGTACTGTGTCCAGCTTTTCCTCTACGATGGATGCTCCGTCACTCGGGTGGATACCCCCACAAACAAATAAATCATCAACTTTCACGCAAGAGCAGGTCGTCAAGATCTGCTCTTTTTATTGCGCTTTTTGGAAAGGAGAAAGACATGAAGTCAATTAAACATCGCTTGTTGTCACTGCTTTTAACGCTGGTGACGATCTTGAGCCTGCTGCCGACTGCGGCTTTCGCCGCGTCGAACACGGGTTCCGGCCTCAAAATTACCACCAACCAGGCATATTGGAGCACGCGCCTGCTCGCTAACGGTACGCCGTACAGCTACCGTCCTCCGCTGGTGGACGGCAAGCTCGTGTACTGCATGGATAGTGGTCTCGGATATCATTACGCAACGCCTTCGTACCTGAATTCCTTTACATGGACGTCCGGCACCGGTGCAGATGCAGATGCCGTATTGCAGTCGGCTGTCACGAACAGCGGCCTCAGTGAAATGGACGCCGCGACCGTCGAGAACGTCAAATGGATGATGACCTACCTCAACGACTGCAAGGCATCCAATGTTGGCCAGCTTTTTATGGCCGTGCAGACGTATGTGTGGGATCACCAAAGCTATAAAGGCGAGCCCGGTGGAGACGGCGACGCGGGCGGCTACGCCAACGCCGACACCTATGATCTGTATCTGAGCCTCATCGACTGGCTTCTGGAGCAGAAAGCACAGGAGGACGCCGAGTTCCAGCGCCAGATTGAAGAGTACACTGCACAGGGTAAGTCTGCATCCATTGTGGAGGACCAGAGTGCAAAATGGGCGGTATACGCAATTTCCAGTAACCGCAAAAATCAGTCATTCTTCAATTATTATGGTCCCCGCAAACTGGTCACTCAGGATAAGCCCGGAGGCGGCGGAGAAGAACCTGCACCGCCTGCAGGCGTTGGCAAGATCGTGCTGAAAAAAACTGCTGGTGGAACCACAACCGGTCTCGCCGGTGCACGTTTCAGCATCTATTTCAACGGGCAGATCGTCGGCAGCGACATTACCAATGCGCAGGGTGAGATCTATGTTGAGGATGCCGCTACCGGCCTTTGGAGCTTTGTTGAAACCTCCGCACCGGACGGCTTCTGTGTTGATCCCACGCCGAAGAGCGTGTACGTAGATGTAACTGAGGGTGACCGCGAATACACTGTTGCGGCGGTCAACTACGAAAAGCCCGATATGAAGATCATCAAGCGCGACGCCATGAGCGGCAAGCCCATCGCTGGCACGGTCTTTTCCATTAAGTCCGTTACCGGAAGTTATTCAACCTCCGTCACGACTGGCACGGACGGTTCCGCAACGCTCTCGGCCATTCCTGCCGGTGTCTATGTTGTGCGTGAGGAATCCGTTCCCGAGCCGTACATCGTAACCAATACCGAGCAGACCGTGGCGCTGCGCCCCGGCAAAACCTCCGAGGTCACTTTCGTTGACTATGAAAAGCCCGGTCTTGAAATTGTCAAGAAGAACATCGCCAATGGTGAGCCCATCGAGGGCGTGACCTACCGTATCGAGCAGATCGATGGCAGTTTCTCCACCAGCGCTACCACGGATAACCATGGGCGCATTTTCCTTGAGAGCATCCCTGTGGGCAGCTACAAGGTCACGGAGATCAATGTTCCCAACCATGTTATTCTCTGCCCCATCCCGCAGGAAGTGGCATTGAAGCCCGGCGAAACCTCTACCGCCACCTTCTTCAACGCCCTCAAGCCCAGCTTGGAGATTCGCAAGGTGGACAGTGTCACCGGCGATCCCATCAAGGGCGCTAAGTTCCAGATCTGGTATGGTAGCAACCATACCGACACCGGCGAGCTCAATGACCTCGGCACTTACTTTTCTGACGCAAGCGGAAAAATCATTCTCCCCGAGATCAAGGATGGCTGGTACAAGGTAACGGAATTGAAGCCGGCGTCCGGGTACG
>OICB01000182.1_pt1 | contig 42498 bp, 37 predicted proteins | sample 1581121 | NCBI WGS metagenome assembly OICB01 (sample SAMEA3882544, study PRJEB24775) | human gut metagenome | biome: human-associated habitat; feature: intestine environment; material: feces | place: Netherlands | collected 2009/2010 | reverse complement strand
CTCGAGCAGCACATTTTCCGCCTGCATCAAGCCCTGCCGCACGGCACGGTACGTCGCTTGACGGAAGTCGCCGCCCTCGGTGTGCTTCAGATGCGCGCGGCCCGCGACAAGTGTGAACTTCACATCTGTCAGCGGTGAGCCGGTCAGCACGCCCGCGTGCTCGCGCTCTAAAAGATGGGTGAAAATCAGCCGCTGCCAGTTGAGGTCGAGCGCGTCCGTCGGCACGTTTGACGCAAGCTGGATGCCCGCCCCGCGCGGAAGCGGCTCTATTAGAAGCTGTACTTCCGCATAGTGGCGCAGGGGCTCGAAATGTCCCATGCCGAGGACGGGGGCGGCGATCGTCTCGCGATAGACGATGCTGCCCTCGCCGAAGGTCACGTCGAGGCCGAAGCGGTCGAGGATGCGGCGGCGCAGAATTTCGAGCTGAATTTTGCCCATGAGCTGCACGTGGATCTGCCCGTAGCGCTCGTCCCAGACGATGCGCAGCATCGGGTCCTCTTCTTCAAGCTCGCGGAGCTTTATAAGCGCGCTGTGCGCGTCCGCACCGTCGGGTAGGATGAGCTGATAGGTCAAAACCGGCTGCAAAAGCGGGGCGGACGCCTCCACCTCCGCGCCGAGGCCGAGACCAACATAGCTGTGGCTGAGGCCCGTGACGGCGACGACGCTGCCCGCACCCGCCTCTTCGAGCGCGCGGAATTTGACGCCGGAGTAAAGCCGCAGCTGATCGGCCTTTTCATTGTAGTCCTGATTCTGCGCGCGATAGGTGAGAGGTGCCTTCACGCGCAGCGCGCCGCCTGTGACCTTGAGCCACGTGAGCCGCGCGCCCTGCACGTCGCGCGAGATCTTGAAAACTTTTGCACCGAATTCCTTCGGATAGACCGGCTCGCGCGTGAAGCACGCGAGCGCGGTGAGAAAGTCCTCCACGCCGTCCAGCTTGAGCGCCGAACCGAAAAAGCAGGGGAAGACCTTGCGGTTTTTGACCATCTCAGCAATTAGAGCGTCGTCGATTTTTCCACGCTCCAAAAGCTGCTCGAGCGCCGCCTCGTCGCAGAGGGCGAGCGCTTCGTCGCGCGTTTCCTGCGATGCGGAGAAATCGACGCATTCCGCGCTCAGTGTCGCCGTGAGCTGGCGCAGAAGCGCGTCCTTGTCCGCGCCCGCCAAGTCCATCTTGTTGATGAAAAGAAACGTCGGCACCTCGTAGCGCGTGAGCAGGCGCCAGAGCGTTCGCGTGTGGCTCTGCACGCCGTCGCTGCCGCTGATGACGAGCACTGCGTAGTCGAGCACCGACAGCGTGCGCTCCATCTCGGCGGAGAAATCGACGTGGCCCGGCGTGTCAAGCAGCGTGAACTCCTTATCGCCCGCAAACAGCATTGCCTGCTTGGAAAAGATCGTGATGCCGCGCTCGCGCTCGAGCGCGTCGGTGTCGAGGAAGGCGTCGCCGTGGTCGACGCGGCCGAGCTTCCGCAGTGCGCCGGAGGCGTATAAAAGCCCCTCGGACAGGGTCGTTTTTCCCGAGTCGACGTGGGCGAGAATGCCGAGCGTGACCTTCTGCATGGCGCACCTCCTTTGTGAAGAGCTGATTTAAAACTAAAAATGTTAGACCAAAGTGCCGGAATACCAAAACGAGCGCATCGCGGAGCGATGCGCTCTGAAATTTGGGAAATGGTGCCGGTGGTGGGACTCGAACCCACACGATGTCGCCATCGGCGGATTTTGAATCCGCTACGTCTACCATTCCATCACACCGGCACATTTTATCGAGAAACTCCCTAAAATTCTCATAGGAGAGAACAAGGAGAGAACTCACTACAAAAGCCATATTTTATTGTAACTGGGAAGCCTTGAAAAATCAAGGTTTTTATCAGATTTCATACTGCCAGACTTACTGGCTTTTGAGTGGTTATATCGATTCTGTTTTCCGCAGCAATCTGCACTCCACCGTTCCCAGAAAGCGTTGATATTACTGGCTTTTTTGACTTTTTCGTGTTTTTATTAAGCAAATACGGAATGTCTTGGCGTTCTCTCCTGACAGCTCAAAAAAGTGGTTTGGAGAGAACTAGGAGAGAACTCCGGTACAACCCATTTTCTCGTGAGGAATGGTGGACATAGGAGAGAACTCAAACGAATTTTGAAGTTTTAGGAGAGAACTGAATCATACTATAGGTATCGAACCCATCTGTCAATGGTAATTTAGACGGAGGTTCGATCATGGAAAAACCAAGGAAGAGATATATACAACAATTCAAGCAATACCCCGATGTAGTGTCTGTACTAACATTTCGTGAAATGTTAGGTGGAATAGGCGATAGCTTTGCTCGAAAGTTAATTCACGAAGGACTTGTAAAAGCCATCTTCATTAAACCGCACTACTGGATCTTCAAAGAGTCCATTATTGACTATGTATTAAGCGAGGACTACGCGGAGAGAAGGCTGAAGGTGCGGGTATGAAAAACAGGCAGCTTAGTCTTTCGGATATTCAAAAAGACTATATCAGCAAAGAAGAATTTTACCAAATTGCACATATATGCAAGGAAACTGCATTGTGGTTGATAGAAACCGGCGGGGTATCCGCAGAGAAGCCGAAACGAAAAGGATTTGGATACAAAATTGCAAAGGAAGAAGTTGAAAGGTATTTGGCTGATCGTCAACAGAATCCATTGTACTATCTCAAGGGCAAGCGCCACAACTGTATCCCATATACTCCACCGCAGCCATATTCAAGCGAATTAGGCGGCGCTATTCGGTTGGCTGTGGAGCAGGAAATGTCCTCTCTGCCGGATCTGCTGACAGAAAAGCAGGTATGCGCGATTTTGGGATATCGCCCAAAGCAGATATTAGACTGGAAACATTCTGGGAAATTGATTGCTCTGAAATGTTTTAATAAAACATATTTTCCTAAAATTCCACTGATGGATTTTGTTTCTTCAGAAGATTACTACAATTTGCCGTGTAAAGGAAGGAAACACATCGAATTGCTGAGGAGAGTTCAAAAATGAGCATGAATACTATCGCAATCACCAACCAAAAAGGCGGTGTTGGCAAAACAACTACCGCTTTGAACCTCGCGGCTGCCCTCGCAGCTGAAGATAAAAAGGTCCTGCTGATCGACAATGACCCCCAGGGCAATCTCACCGCAGCTCTCGGCTATACGCCGGGTGAACAGAAAAACACGCTGGCAAAGCTGCTGCTCGTCCAAATCGACTCCCCGGAGGATCTGGAACTCCACCTCGATCGTGCTGTCCTACATACCAGCAGCGGCCTTGACCTGATCCCTGCCAACAAGCGGTTAGCGGACGCTGCAGCCCGCTTGCAGGTCATGCAGCTTTCACAGTATAACGCATCTGGCATCTCAGATGACCCTTGCGAGAAGGTGCTGGACAAGCTGTTGGCATCCCTGTGTGGACTGTATGATTACATCATCATAGACTGTGGACTGAAGCATGAACTATTGACCGTTAATGCTCTGGCTGCGGCAGATTACTGCATCATTCCGGTGCAGGCACACTTCCTCGCCAGTGAAGGGATTCCCGATGTTTTAGAAATGGTGCGTAATGTACAGAATCGATTCAACCCCGATTTGAAGATTGCGGGCATTCTCCTAACTATGTATCAGTCCCGCCCGCAGCTCTGCCAAAGCGTTCGCTCCAGCGTGGGCGAGATCTACGGTGACAGCATTCATGTATTTGACCGCCCTATTGAGCAGACGATCAAGGTTGCGGAATGTCCGGCAGCGGGCATGAGCATTCTGGATTATGCACCTAAGAATCCTGCTGCTGACTCCTATCGCTCCCTTGCCCAGGAGGTGCTGCGGCTTGGCTAAGAAAAACATGGATGACCTGTTAAAGCGGCGCATGAGCGCAGCGCAGCAAGCATCAGAGTTGGAAGTAGGCAATGAGGCTTATGAAACCATGTTTCAAGCAAAGGCGAATGCGGCAGCTCCCCGCTTTTGCGAACTGCCGATCAACAGCCTCTGCCCTTTTCGCACGGCAGATATTGGATTTCATCCCTACCCGCCTGAAAAGCTCCGCGCATTCTCTCAGCAGCTTGCCGAGCAGGGCATCTATGAGCGCATTATTGTTCGTCTAATTCCAAATAGTGAGCAGTATGAGATCCTTGCCGGACACAATCGTACCGAGGCGTGGCGACTGACCGGACACTCGATGATTCCTGCTGAGGTTGTGGAAGCCGATGACGCAAGAGCGATTTCCATTGCCGTTGCCACCAATCTCCTGCGGCGGCAGGACCTCACCATCATTGAACGCGGCAAAGCGTATCGAGCGTTGCTTATAGAGAGCAACAGAAACGGGCAACGAAATGCAGCCTATCCAACCTTTGGCGAAAATCGCCAAAGGTTGGAGGAATCTTCAGGCAACTCAACTTCTGGCGATTCTCGCCAAAAGTTAGATGGAGATAGCAATGGCGAGACCTTTGGCGAGAATCGCCAAAGGTACAACGCCCGCAAGATCGTTGCAGATTTCTTCGGCGTGACAGAATATGAGATACGAAAGGCCATCAAGCTGGCAGCACTGATTCCGCCGCTTGCTGATATTTTGGAGAACAGTCCGCGCAAGCTGCCGATTGCCTGTGCGGAACGCATTGCCGATTATGATGCAGACTCTCAAAGGGCATTTGTAGAAATGTGCACCATTGAGGGATATGTTCTCAATAAGTCAACCATACAGAAGATCGCCCATACCTGCCCACCTCCATCCGCTGAGCATCAAGACATTTACGCGGCTTGGCGGCAGGCACGGGCAGACGAGGAAATGCGCCGCGCTGCACCACCTAAGAAAATCGCCTTTGACCGTAGGAAATTTGCACCTTATCTGGACAAACTGAACGGCGATGAAGATTTAGAAGAGCTGTTTCTGGAGTTCTTGCGGCAGCGAATTGGCTGATGTATAATCGAAAAAAGAAAGAGAAAGGATAGCAACGCTATGAGCGAACAGGATAAAATTCAGCTTTTTGAAAATCAACCCATTCGCACGGCTTGGAATGAAGAACAAGAGGAGTGGTACTTCTCTGTTGTCGATGTAATCCATGCACTGACTGGAAGTGAAAACCCTCGCAGATATTGGAGTGACTTAAAGCGCAAGTTGAAGTCTGAGGGGGCAACTCAGTTGTACGAAAATATCGTACAACTGAAAATGAGATCGTCGGATGGAAAGAACTATAAGACCGACGCTGCCACAACCGAGCAGCTTCTCCGCATTATTCAGTCTATCCCATCCCCCCGTGCGGAACCGGTGAAACGTTGGCTGGCAGAGGTCGGCAGGGAACGCATTGAGGAAACTATTGATCCGGAGCAGGCCATCGACCGCGCATTGGAAACCTATCTGAAAAAGGGCTATGACCCTGATTGGGTACATCAAAGGCTGCTCTCTATCCGCATTCGAAATGAGCTTACCGATGAGTGGCAGAAACGCGGTGTGGAAAAGGGGCGTGAATTTGCGATTCTGACCGATGAGATCACCCGCACGTGGTCCGGCATGACCACGCGGCAGTACAAGAATCTCAAGGGGCTGAAAAAGGAAAACCTGCGGGACAACATGAGCGATACAGAATTGGTCTTGACTATGCTGGCCGAGGCGTCCACCCGTGATATTTCCAAAGCCTCCAAGCCGGAAGGATTTTCCGGCAGTATGGAGGTTGCCCGACAGGGCGGTGAGGTTGCCGGTGTAGCACGAAAGGCTCTTGAGGAGCGCACCGGCGCTCCGGTTATTACTGCGCAGAACGCTGCGCAGATGAACACCTTGGTTGTGGGCATGATCGAAGAAGCCGCCGCACTGCCGGCGCAAGCCGAAGCAGATGACAAAGAATAATAAGACTTATGCCAGAAGGCTCGACACCGCAAGGTGCCGGGCCTTTTTCTATCCCATTGTGAGGTACAAAGATGAAAGAAATGAATATACAGTTCCACAAAACACGACCGCAAAATCCGTTTGACGATGGGGCGAAGGCCCGTTTGCACCGTATGGGCCTTCTGAGGATAGATGGAAGTGTGGACGAAGCCGCATTGGACGCCTTGAGCCGCGCCTATTCCGGCTTATTGTTTGATGACTTGTGCGACACTTGCCAGAATTCTTGTGAGATCACAGAGATCCTTCGGAGACTATATGAAGCTGCGGAGCAGGCCGAACCACGGCAAAAGTTTCTGCTGCTCTGTCTGCAATACGACGCGCTCTCTCAGCCGCTTCCCAATCCAATTTGGTGGATCAGCGGTGATTCGGAGCTTGCCGGGGGCTTTGCAGAGCGCTTTATCTGCCATCTGAAGAAGCTGAGCGACGCAATGGAGGTGACAGAGCCATGAAGGGAATCCTGATCTATCAGCCAACAAGCAAGTCCGCTCCGCTCGCCGATTTTATTGATGGGCTTGATCCGCGGCTGCGGGAAAAAATCCTCCTGCGGCTGTATTTCCTGACCCAGCTTGAAAAGCCGGAAATGAAAGAACCGCATTTCAAGCGATTTTCAATCGAGCGCTATCGGGATCTCTGGGAGCTGCGGGTGAAGAGCAAAGTGCTCATACGCATCATTTTCTGCACGCTTCCCAATGGAGATGTTCTGCTTTTGCATGGCTTTGTGAAGCGTCAGAAGCGGGATACAATGCAGGCGCTGGAGCAGTCTATCAGAATACTTGACGCGCTGCGGGAACATCCGGAGCGCGCGGTAGAATACAAGATCAAGGAGGAGAAAGCGTCATGAAGCAGGTATCCGGCATACCGCCTGACCGTATGGCAGGAATGCGCATCACAAAAATTATTTGAGAAGGAGGCTCTCCCAAACATGAAAAGAGTAATATCCTGCGTGCTGCTGATGCTGGTTCTTACCTCCAACGCCTTTGCGTTGGAGGTGCCTACGGACACAGTGGTTCAAAACCTCAACGGCAGTCAGCAAGCGATCAAAACCTTTACAGTATCCCCTGAGCAGGACCCTGCGGCACTAATTGAGGAGCCCTTTGAGCTGGAAGGGTATCTCTACACCTTTGCGGACATTGTAAAAAGTGAGAATCCCGTGGAAGAAAAGCGGATTCATACCGAGGTTATCACCGTTGAAACAACGAAAGATGACCTTGCTCTGATTCTGGAGCAGCTTAAGCCCACCATCGAATATGATGACGGCAGATTTCAGGGTACCCTCGCATTGGATCACACCAGTCTCAATACCGTAGCCGCCGGCTATGCTACGAAAAACTACACGGTGACGGAAACCAAAACCATCGGACAGCTTGACCGCAACGATATGTCCTATGTCCCCGCGACAACCATCAAGAACGGCAGAACCCTGAGCCTTGCCAATGTGGAGTGGCAGGTCACCGGCACCGATCTTGTGGGTGAGGCGCTGATGCCCTCTCAATATCAGGCTGTTGCTACCTACTCTGCGAAAGCGTCCTATCAGGCGGCTACAGGCTATGTTACAACAGCGGAGTATGTTGGCGATGTGACCCACGAGGGCGTCGAAAGCGTTACTTATGTACTGACCTATATCGGGACAGAAGCGAACCACAAGGGCGCGGCTGCCGCTCAGGTCGGAGCGTTTTTTGCGGATCACTTTCCTTGGATCTTAGGTGGAATCGTTCTGATTTGCGCCGCTGTTGGCGGCACGCTGCTTGTATGCCGCCGAAAGGCCGTAGTGAAAGCAGAATGTGAAGCGGATGAAACAGAGGAAAACGAAGAAGATCAGGAGGCGTAAAAACATGAAACTCTTTCAGAAACTGGTCTGCATGGCATTGACGGCGACAGCAACAGCATCCCTTTCTATTTGCGCTTTTGCCGCGGACTATACCTTTGACACAGCCGCGGACACCGACTATTACCCTTCGACCTCTTATGAGGACACCTACGGTGCCGCGTATCATTACGGCAGCAAAAATCTTGTGGATTATCAGATTCCCGAACTTCCCTACGGCGTTCTCAGCACCACACAAACCGGCGTCATGGAAAAGCTCCGACTCCCCGGCCTACAGCAGACTGTAGGCGGTTCGGCTACCGGTATCTACGGTGTGGATAGTGGCGTAGGTATCCCAGCGGTCACACCCGTCATTCCGTCCTATCAGGAGCCTGCTTATACAAGCGCCAAAGATATGGAGCGAAAGGACGGCAGCATCGGAACCCTGAAAATTCCCTCCCTGGACATCAACATGAAGGTCTGGGAAGGAGAAACCAACGAGAGCATGAAAAAGGGACTGGGACATTACAGCTCCACCTCAGCGTGGGACGGCAATATCGGCGTGTGCGGCCATAACCGAGGTGCCAAGTACACTATCGGCAGCATCAAGGATCTGGAAATCGGCGATACCATCACCTATACCACGATCTACGGAACCCGCACGTATGAGGTCATCCTGGTAAAAACCATCTCCAATTCCGATTGGAGTTACTTGCAGGCAACAGCAGACAACCGTATCACGCTTACCACCTGTCTTGCCAATCAGCCTGAAAAAAGAATTTGCGTTCAAGCAGTGCAAATAACTCAATAAAATGATGGAAAACGGATGGAATTGTGCAAAAAATGTTGTGTCTCCGTTTTATCGGCGTAAGGATTTAAAATAAACCTTTGACAGCCTGAATCTTCTGTATTATCCTCAAATCACTCCGGAGAATCTTAATCAAAAGGAAGTATCAGTTTGGTACAGAATTTCAGAGCAAATAGGAAAGATGACGAAATACGGGTCAAAATGGACATCACTGTTGACCTTCCCACGGAAGTCGCGGAACAGGCAGAACGGATGGGCATTTGCGAGTTTGATCAATGCACCTTTGACGAAGCTACCCGACGTATGACCGCAAGTGTAACCACCGTCTTTTACCGGAAAGGGGCGTGATCATTTGAAGCGGATCCGAGTTATTTCCCTCGCTGTAATTGCTGCACTATCCTTAACAGTAACTTCTTTTGCCGCCGACAGTAGTCCGCAGCAGCAATCTGCTGCCGCTTACCTGCGTGAAGCCGGCATTATGCTGGGCAACGAGTCCGGCGACATGATGCTGGAGCAGGGGCTGACACGGGCGCAGATGGCGGCGATGCTCACCCGAGTTGTCGCAGATCCTGAACAATTTGAAAGGGACAGCACCTTTTACCGCAGCCTATGCAGCTTTACGGACGTTCCGGAATGGGCAAAAGGCTATGTGGGCTACTGCGCCGCAAATGATCTGGTTGCAGGGTATGGCAATGGACGCTACGGCTCCAATGACCCTGTTACTTCTGCGGCAGCCTGCACGGTGATGCTGCGGTGTTTGAATGATTTTGACGCTGAGTGGGATTATCAGTCTGCCTGCCGGACTGCCGTTCAGTTGGGACTTGCTGCGGAAGAAACTGTTGCGGACGCCGAGATTACCCGCGGAAATATGGCGGTGCTGATCTGCCACACGTTGGCAAGGCTTGGTTATGACGTGAAATTGTCCGAAACTGCACAACCAAATCTCTCTGTCAATGGAACATCGGACGCAGCCGCCGTGCAGGAAACAGCAGAGCCCTTCGATGCTGCTGCGGCCAAGCAGGACATCATTGACCGAACCAACGCTCTGCGCTGCGAAAACGGCGTAGCTGCCCTGACCGTCAATGAAAAGCTCATGCAGGCGGCGCAGGTGCGGGCAGAGGAGATGGCGGCCAGCGGCATCTACTCTCACACAAGGCCGGACGGGAGAAAGTATACGACAGTCACGGACTGCAAATACATCGGTGAAAACATCTGTCAGATGCCCCTCATCTATCTTACGCAGCAGAAAACAACATTGCCTGAGCGAGTCGTTTTATTATGGTCCAATTCAAGCGGACATAGGAAAAACATGACAAATGCTCAATATGGGGAAATTGGAATTGGATTGGCAAGGGGGATAGATGAAAACGGCCTTGAATGCTGGTACTGTGTACAGGCTTTTCTGCTGAATGGGTACGATATCACATGGGTGGATGCGCCCGCAGCAAAAGGATGACTTCGCATAATCAGTTGACATTTGTTTATACTTTGTATATACTATCTATGAGGTGATTCAAATGTACGCAACGATTCAAAAGTGGGGCAACAGCAATGGACTGCGTCTGCCAAAGACCATGCTGGAAGCCATTGGCATGAAGGAAAACGATCGCGTAGAACTGATTCAAAGTGAGGATAGTATTACCATAAAAAAAGCTGCCCCGGCGCGACACAAAACTCTGGAAGAACGCCTGATGGCTTTTTATGGAAAACCGATTGAGCAAATCGGTCGTATGGAAAATGAGGAAGTCGATTGGGGTACGGCAGAGGGTAGTGAAGTATGGTAATGGTATTTGAGCAGGGCGACATCGTATACTTGGACTTTGACCCGCAGGCAGGCCATGAGCAGCGGGGACGTCGTCCGGCGCTGGTGGTCAGCAACAATCTGTTCAACCGCGTCAACAGTCTGACGATGGTATGCCCCATTACGCACACAGACCGTGGCAGCCCCTTCCATATCCGGCTGGATGGACGAACAAAAACGGATGGTGTCATCATGTGTGATCAGGCGCGCATGCTGGATTTGACCAGCCGTAGGGCGTCGTTTGAAGAAAAAGCATCCGCAGATATTCTGGCAGAAGCCGTAGATATTATCAGCGGAATCATCGAAATACCCTAATGGAAGTCAGATCACGATGAACAACTTCATAACACTACCAAGCAGACCGAGGAAGCTCGGCCTGCTTTTCTTTTGCAAAAAAGGAGGAAAAGACCTTGAAAAAGATGCGAACAAAACTTTTATCAATGCTGCTCGTACTGGTGACCGTTCTGAGTCTGCTGCCTACCTCGGCACTGGCAGCGTCCAGCACCGGCACCGGCATCAAACCGACCAGCAACACAAATTACTGGACAACTCGCCTGCTCCATGACGGAACGCCGTACAGCTATAAGCCGCCCATGGCAGCGGGGAAAATGCTCTACTGCATGGATCGTGGTTATGGTTATCGCTGGGGAACCGCCAGTTTCCTGAACAGCTACACCTATACCTCTGCCACCGGAGCCGATGCGGATACCGTTCTGAAAACGGCCTTGGCGCAGAGTGGCTTGGGAGAACTGGATGCTCAGCAGCTCGAAAACTTCAAGTGGATGATGACCTATATCGTCGATTACAAGGGAGATATTCCCGGCAGCCTCTTCATGGCAGCACAGACCTATGTGTGGGATCACCAGACCTTCAAGGGTGAGGGTGATGGAGATATTGACGGCGGCGGTTACGCCAACGCGGATACCTACGAAACCTATCTCGGCTATATTGACTGGATGTTGGCCGAAAAAGCAAAGGAGGACGCAGCCTTCCAGAAACAGATCGAGGAGTACGCCGCACAGGGCGTCATTGCTACGGTTGTTGAAGATGACACCGCAAAATGGGCAGTATGGGCAAAGTCCAGCGTAAAGGGCCGCCAGAGTTTTTTTAACTATTATGCGCCGAGAAAACTGGTCACCACGCCCACCCAGCCGGGAGAACCGGATATCCCCCCTGCCGGCACAGGCGATATCACGCTGAAGAAGGTCGCCGCAGGTACCACCCGCGGTCTGGACGGTGCAAAATTCAACGTCTATCGGGACGGACAGATCGTAGGCAGCGATGTAACGGCCAACGGCGGCATTATCGAGGTCAAGGATGTGACCCGTGGCCTGTGGAGCTTCGTAGAAACGGAGGCTCCGGCAGGATACTGTGCCGATCCCTCCCCCATCAGCGTCTATGTGGACACCACGGATGGCGATAAGCAGTACACAGTCACTGCCGAAAATTACGCACTGCCCGATATGAAGATCACCAAGCGCGACGCCATGAGTGGCAAGCCGATTGCCGGTACAGTATTTTCCATTAAGTCTGTTACCGGAAATTATTCCACCTCCGTCACCACGGGGGTGGACGGTTCCGCCACCCTCTCGTCCATCCCTGCTGATGTTTATGTGGTACGGGAAGAATCCGTGCCGGAACCGTACATCGTGAGCAATACCGAGCAGACTGTGGCACTGCGCCCCGGCAAAACAAGCGAAGTCACCTTTGTGGACTACGAAAAGCCGGGTCTTGAGATCATCAAAAAGAACATCGCCAACGGAGAGCCTATCGAGGGCGTCACCTACCGCATCGAGCAGATCGACGGCAGCTATTCTACAACGGCCACCACCGACAGCCACGGCCGTATTTTCCTTGAAAGCATTCCTGTTGGAACTTATAAGGTGACGGAGATCAATGTCCCCGGCCATGTCATTCTCTGCCCCATCCCACAGGAAGTGGCGTTGAAAGCCGGCGAAACCTCTACTGTCACCTTCTTCAACGCGCTCAAGCCGACGTTGGAGATCCGCAAGGTGGACAGCGTCACCGGCGATCCCATCAAGGGCGCTAAGTTCCAGATTTGGTATGGCAGCAACCATACCGACACCGGCGAGCTCAACGACCTCGGCACTTACTTTTCTGACGCAAGCGGAAAAATCATTCTCCCTGAGATCAAGGATGGCTGGTACAAGGTAACGGAATTGAAGCCGGCGTCCGGGTACGCCATCAAGGAGCCTGCCACGCAGGAATGCTTCATTTCCGGTGGCGAGAGCAAAGTCCTGACCTTCGAGAACACGCCTCTTTCCGCCATCATCATCCGCAAGGTGGACAGCGAGAGCGGCCAGCCGTTGGAGGGCGCGTGGTTCCGCATCCGCTACCTTGGCGGCACCTCCGGCACAGGCGGTACCGTGGTTGGAGAGATCAAAACCTCGCAAAACGGAACCGCCATTTTAACGGGCCTCGCCGCAGGCACTTATGTCTGCGAAGAGATTTCCGCGCCGGACGGGTATGTGATCACCGACGCCACGGAAACGGTCTATCTCTCCGGTAAGGATCAGGACGTCATTACCGTGACCTTCGGCAACGATAAGATGGGTTCTCTGCTTATTGTCAAAAAGGACGCCGTGACCGGCGCTCCTATTTCCGATGTGGAGTTCTTCATCACCGATTCGGATGGCAGCGTGATCGGCAACGCCAACGGAAAGTATGTGACCGATAGCGCGGGAACCATCCGCATTGATGACCTGACCCCCGGCATGACGGTCATCGCGAAAGAGGTGCGGACCAAGGAAGGGTACATCCTGGATGATACCCCGCAGAGCATCAAAATCAAGCGCAATGCCGTCATGACGCTGGAGTTCCGCAATCAGCCCAAGGGCGGCGTGCTCGTGAAAAAGGTGGACGCTGTGACCGGCGCTCCCATCTCCGATGTGGAGTTCCTTGTCACATATTCGGACGGCAACCTGATCGGCAACGCCAACGGCAAATTTGTGACGGACAGCGCAGGTACGTTCACGATTACCGACATTGCCCCCGGCACCACGCTTGTCATCAAGGAAACCCGTGCGAAGGCGGGCTACATTCTCGATGATACCCCGCAGACCGTCAAGGTCAAGTCCAATGAAGTCACCACGCTGGAGTTCCGTAACGCCCCCAAAGGCAACCTTATCATCGTCAAGCAGGATTCCATCACAAAGGAACCGCTGGAGGGCGTACAGTTCAAGATTGTCTATGCCGACGGTTCCTATGTAGATGCCGAGGGCGGCACGCTGTCCTCCACCGGCCTGTACTGGACGGATAAAGAAGGAAAAATCACCATTTCCGGTATTTCCGGCACCGTGGTGGTCACAGAGATCGAAACGATCCCCGGTTACAGCATTGACGAAAACGCCCGTACCCAGACTGTCGTGGTCAACCCCAACGATACGCAGACGCTTTATTTTTACAACACGCCTGTGGGCGGGTTGCAGATCATCAAGAGCGACAAAGACAGTGGAAAGCGTATCGCTGGGGTCAAATTCGAGATCTGTAAGATGAATGGTGAAATCATCGGCACCTACACAACGGACAGCGACGGTGTTATCTATCTCCCCGAAGCTGAAAGCGGCTGGTACACCGTGACGGAATTGGAGGCTGCGTCCGGCTACCTGCTGGATACCACACCTCATCGTATTGAGGTCAAGGACGGTCGGACGGCCACGCTGGAGATCACCAATCACAAGTCTTCCAGAATCCTGCTCCACAAGGTGGACAAGGCCACGGGCAAGGGGATTTACGGCGCGGTGTTTCTGCTTTACGACAGCAATCACAATCCCATCGGGGAGTACGTGACCGATCAGGACGGCTACATCTACGCCGACGAGGGACTGGCCGATGGCCGCTATTATCTGCGTGAGATCAAAGCCGCCCCCGGTTATGTGCTTGATCCTGAACTGAAAACGATCTATGTCCGTTACGGCTCCACCACAGAGATCGAGTGGAGCAATACCGCGGAGTGCGGCCAGATCCAGATCATCAAGAAATCCGCAGACGATAATGCGACCAACGGCCTTCCTGCCGGGACGCTGCTGGAGGGCGCGGTGTTTGAGATCTACGACAAGGCAGGCAATGTGGTGGACACCATCAAGTCCGACCGTAACGGACGCGCCGTTTCCAAGACGCTGCCGTTGTCCCGCTATACTGTCCGCGAGATCAAAGCGCCTGCGAATTACTCCATTAACCCCACAGTGATGACCGCCTATCTGGAATTCAACGGACAGATCGTCACCTTTGAAGTGCAGAATACCAGCGTTTCCACCGGCGTATCCATTAAGAAAACCGGCCCTGTGCAGGCTGTCCCCGGTCAGCCGATCCGCTACGTGTTCTCACAGATCAAGAACAGCTCCAACGTTGCCCTCGACTCCTTCTATTGGCGCGATCAGCTTCCCGCGCAGGTGACGCTGAGCAAAATCGTCACGGGCAGCTACAATCAGCCGCTTTCCTACAAGGTGGTCTATATGACCAATCTCTCCAGGGACTACCGCACACTGGCAGATAATCTCAGCACTGGCAAGACCTATGTGCTGGACGCCCGCCCCGCTGTCCTCGGCCTTGCCGCCAATGAGCGTGTTACCGAAGTCATGTTCGTGTTCGGAAATGTAAAGGCGGGCTTTGCACAGGTAGAAACGCCTTATATCTACGCCACTGCCCGCAGCGGTCTTGCCAACAATGCCAGCGTTGTGAATGTGGCGGATGTGGGTGGCCTTTACAATGGGCAGTGGATTCAGGCGGTGTCCCGCTGGCTCACTACCGTCTACACCAAAACAACGGTGAAGCTGCCCAAGACGGGGTACTAAGCCTTGCGGCAGAATGACTTTCGCAGCGCTGCCCCTGTGTGGGCGGCGCTTTCCCCGTTGGTCCTCTGGCTGGCGGCAATCGCCGCCTATGCCTACGAGGACGGTATGAACCTCTTTCAATGGATGGGGCGTTTCAGCCAAGTGCTGGAGCGCCCCTTTTCCATAGGCTGGACGCCCTACACACTGAAATGTATGCTGGGGAGCCTGTTGTTCTACGGCTGCGGCATTGCACTTTACTACTCCAGCCGGGAGAACCGACGACCGGGCGAGGAATACGGCAGCGCTAAATGGGGCAGCCCCAAGGAACTGAACCGGAAGTATATGGATCACCGGCATAAGGACGCCAACATCATTCTGACCCAGCGCGTCCGGCTGGGCATGGACGGCTATATCACCCAGCGCAACATGAATGTTCTGGTGGTGGGCGGCTCCGGCTCCGGCAAGACCCGTTTTTTCTGCAAACCCAATATTTACAGTGCGAATTGCTCCTATCTTATCACAGATCCCAAGGGCGAGCTGCTGCGCGCGGCAGGCGCTTTGTTGGCAGCGCAGGGCTACGAAGTCCGGGTGTTCAACCTGATCGACCCCAGCCAGTCTGACGGATACAACCCCTTTTCATACATTCACAGCGAAAAAGATGTGCTGACCCTCATTGATAACCTCATCAAAAATACCACGCCCCGCAACGCTTCCAGCAACGACCCCTTCTGGGAGAAGGCGGAGATCGCGCTGGATTCAGCCCTCATGCTCTACCTCGTCAGCGAAGCGCCTCCGGAGGAACAGAATTTTGAAATGCTGATCTACATGATGAACTTTGCCGAGGTGCGGGAGGAGGACGATCAATACCGCAGTCCGCTGGATATGCTCTTTCGGGCATTGGAAGAAGAACAGCCCAACCATGTGGCGGTGAAGCAATATAAGGCTTTCAAGCAGGCGGCGGGCAAGACCGCAAAATCCATTTTGGTAAGCGCCGCCGTGCGGCTGGCCACCTTCAATATCCCGCAGTATGCCAGAATGACAATGGTGGATGAGATGGACTTTGGCAGCCTGGGCGAGAAGAAAAAAGCCATCTTCTGTGTGATTCCTGTTGATGACAGCAGCATGAACTACCTTGTGGGAATGCTCTACACCCAATGCTTTCAGGCACTTTACCGCAGGGCGGACGAGAAGCACAACGGGCGTCTGCCTGTGCCGGTGCGTGTCATTCAGGACGAATGGGCGAATGTGGCCCAGCCGGAGAGCTATCCGAAGATTCTGGCTACCTGCCGCAGCTACAATATTGGGCTGAACATCATCGTGCAGAACATTCAGCAGATCAAGGCGCTGTACGAAAAGGAATGGGAGAGCATCATCGGCAACTGCGACACGCTGCTGTTCCTTGGCGGCGGCAACGAACCGACCTCGTTGGAGTTTATTGTGAAGCTGCTGGGCAAGGAGACCATCGCCACCCGCACACGGGGGCAGACGAAGGGTCGCAGCGGCTCCAGCTCTACCAACTTCCAGCAGACGGGCCGCGACCTGATGACCATTGACGAGGTACGAAAATTGGACACCCATAAAGCGATCTTGTTTATACGAGGGGAAGATCCTGTACTGGACAAAAAGTACAACATCAAGCGCCACCCCAACATTAAGCTGACGACGGACGGCAAGGCAATGCCTTATATCCATAAGCCGCTGGGCGCGCCGGATTACGCACTGCCTGACCTGCCCTATGCGTTCAAATCACTGGACGATTATGATTTTATTGACGTGGAGGAACCTGAACATGAATTATCTGAAAAAGAAAAAGATTTCAAACCCGACAAGACTGAGTAAGGTGAAAAAATGCTATTGGACGGCGGCTGGGGCTGCTGTTCTCTGTCTTTGCTGCGCTACGCCTGCGATGGCGGCGGGCAGCGATCCGCTGGATATTGTAAATAACCTTTCTGATTTTATCTTCAGCATCATCAAGGCGCTGGGCGTCATTATTCTCGGCTGGGGCATCGTGCAGGTGGGTATGTCGATCCAGTCCCACGATGCCAGCCAGAGAACGCAGGGCTTCCTCTGCCTATTTGGTGGATTAATGATCGCCTTTGCAAAGGAAATTCTGACCGCCATCGGCGCGATCTAATGAAAAGAGCCGGGAGATACTGCCTTGCGGCGGATCTCCCGGCTCCTTTGTGGGAGGTGATTTTCATTTGGATAATAACTGGATCGTAGAAAACCTGACCAACGCCTTTGGCGTTTGGAATAGTAAAATGACGGAAATGTGGTCACTGCTGACGGAATCACCCCAGACCTTCAAGGGCGGTACCATCTGGCAGACCATTGTGACCATCAATGGCGGAATGCAGGCCATCGGCTACGGGCTGCTGGTGCTGTTCTTTGCCATCGGTATCTTTCGCAGTGCCTCCGGCTTTCGGGACTTTCAAAGGCCGGAGCACTTGCTGCGGCACTTTATCTACTTTGTGCTGGCAAAGCTGGGTATCACCTACGGTATGGACCTGCTGGTAAATATATTTGATGTGTGCAACGGCATTGTGGCAACGGCGGCGGGCAGCATCGGCGGCTTGACTGGCGCATCCGTGGCGCTGCCGCAGGAGATTGCGGATGCCATCGGAGATGTGGGCTTTTTGGCAAGTATCCCCCTTTGGCTGGTGACGCTGCTGGGGAGCCTATTTATTACGGTGCTGGCCTTCATTATGATCCTCACCGTCTATGGGCGCTTTTTCAAAATCTATATGTATGCCGCACTGTCCCCGGTGGCGCTGGCGTCCTTTGCCGGAGAGGGGACTTCCCACTTTGGCAAGGCGTTCCTTCGGAGTTATGTGGGCGTGTGCATGGAAGGGGCGGTGATCGTTCTGGCCTGCATCATCTTTTCGGCTTTTTCCTCCAGCGGTACGCCGGTGGTGGATAGCAGTGCCTCCGTAGTGACGCAGGTGTGGAGCTATTTGGGCGAGGTCATATTTAATTTGTTGGTGCTGGTGGGCCTGGTGAAGTCCGCTGACCATATTGCAAAGGAAATGCTTGGATTATAAAGGAGACGTTTATGGATAATTACCGTGAGAAGATCATTCGTATCGTGGAGCGAGAGCTGAAACGAACGGAAGAGTATCAGCAAAGACGCGACGAGTACGGCAACGAGGAGTACATTTTGGGCTGTATCATGGTTAAGGGCGATGCTTTTCCGAAAGAGGTGATCGCTCATGCATTTGTTGAGGATATGGGGCTTGAACTTCAATTTCAGGTTTGGAGAGACGAGCCGCGAATCAGGCAGAAGCAGGCTATGTGGTATGACTTGACCTTGTTTGATGTGGAAGGAGACTTCTTTGGAAAACTGGAGCAAGGATACTCGATTTTATCGGTATCTGATCTTTTCCATTGCACCGCTTGGAATGCAACGGAATATCTGGCTGATGAGCAGAATCGAGATAAGGAAAATTCCTGCTGGAAGGGAATGCAAAGGTATCTGAACTATTGTAAAAAGCACGGCATCACAAGAAATTATCTGGTGAAAAAAGAAGAGTACGACGGAATAGATGCTATGAAGTTTTACGACAAGTCGGCCGTTGCCAAATTCGAGAAGAACAAAAAGGACCAAGATCAGTGCCGGTGACGGAGGCTAAGACGATTACATGCGCGATGCTATCGCTTATGGCACTGGCATTCCGATGGAACTATATGAACTTGAATTACGAAGCCGAATATGATAAGCTCTAAAATATAGAGGTGATATGGTGAATATTGAGTATTTTAACCCAGAGATCGCAAAAAGTATTGGCATTATTGAAGCAACATTTTTACAAATGCTCTATCGTATCATTCAAAACAATCGGGAGATGTGTGTTGTTGAACATAATGCACGATGGTTTCCCTGCGCGCTGAACGAATGGAAAAACTATATTGAACTGTGGAATCCTCGGCAAATTGATCGTATAGTAAAAAACTGCCTGTTGAATCATACCCTAATGCTCGAACATTATGATACAGACGAGCGTAGGCGACGAAACTGGTATGCTATCAATCCACGTATTGTCCCACAATTAGAAGAAACCGAATATGTTTTTCAAAGCAAGTAGCGATACGCTACTTGCTTTCCCTTTTAGGAGATTGTTATGGAAATCAAAATCAACAAGGAAATTCGAGCTTACCGCGAAACGCTCTTTTTCGGCCTGTCCGTGCGGCAGTTTGTATGTTCTGTTTTGGCGGTGGGCGTTGCTGTGACGCTGTATTTCAGTTTGAGCCGCGTGCTGGATCGTGAAACGGTGAGCTGGGTGTGCATTGTCGGCGCTGCTCCCGTGGCCGCTGCCGGTTTTTTTCAGTACAACGGCCTCACGCTGGAGCGATTTTTGTGGGCATGGCTGAAATCAGAGGTTATCATGGCAGGCAAGCGTGTCTGGAAAGCGGAAAACTATTATGAAGAAGCGATGAAACGCGAGGTGAAGAAACATTGATCCTTTTCAAGCATCGGCGCAGCGCGGAACGGGACGCCTTTTCCGTTCCCCGCAGCGTCCAGAAATCCATTCCCATCAAACGTATTTATCAAGACGGCGTGTTTCAGGTAAGCGGCAAGTTTTCAAAAACTTGGCGCTTTTTTGATGTCAATTATGCCGTGGCCTCCCCGGAAAAGCAGCGGGAACTTTTTATGACCTACTGCTCCTTCCTGAACTCACTGCCCATCGGAGCCACGGCGAAGATCACGCTCTTTAACCGTCAGCTCAATCAAAAGGACTTCGGGCGGACGCTGCTCATGCCCATGCAGGGCGACCGCCGTGACCTCTACCGGAACGAGTATAACGCGCTTGTTTTGGGCAAGGCGGCGGAGAGCAACAATCTCATTCAGGAGAAGTACATCACCGTTTCGACGGAGAAGAAAAGCGTGGAGGAGGCCCGCGCATTCTTCTCCCGTGTTGGAACTGATCTCACTACGGGACTTTCCCGTATGTCATCCAGTGTCCGGGAGATCACGGTCAATGACCGCCTGCGGCTTCTGCATGACTTCTATCGCCCCGGCGAGGAGCAGCTATTCCGGTTCAATTTGGAGGACACCATACGCAAAGGGCATGACTTCCGAGACTGCATCGCCCCGGACTGTATTTCCTTTCAAAAAAATCACTATGAGTTGGGCGATCATGTGGGCCGTACCCTGTTCCTGCGGGAATATGCCAGCTTTATTTCCGACGAGATGATTACGGAGCTGATGGACTATCCCCGGAACATGATGCTCTCCATCGACATTATCCCTGTGGCGATGGACGAAGCCGTGAGCGATATTCGCAAGCGCATTATGTCCGTGGAATCGGATATTACCCGCTGGCAGCAGCGGCAGAATCAGAGCAACAATTTTGCCGCCAATATTCCCTATGACTTGGAGCAAATGCGGAGCGAAACGAAGGAATTCATGGACGACCTCATGAGCCGCGACCAGCGCATGATGCTGGCTTTGGTGACGCTGACGCACCTGGCAGATAACCTCGAACAGCTCGACCAGGACACCGAAGCCTTACAAGCCATCGGGCGGGCGCGGGGCTGTCAGTTTAACATTCTGCGCTACCAGCAGGAGGACGCACTGAACACGGTGCTGCCCCTCGGCTTAAAGCGCATTGAGGCAACCCGCACCCTGACCACGGAATGTACTGCCGTTCTCATGCCGTTCAAATCGCAGGAGATCCAGGACGCGGGCGGTATTTACTACGGCGTCAACGCCGTATCGCATAACCTCATCATTTGCAACCGCGGAAACCTTTTGAACGGCAACGGCTTTATTACCGGCGTTTCCGGCTCTGGTAAGTCGATGGCGGCCAAGCAGGAGGTCTCCGCGCTGGCTCTCTCTACCGACCATGACATCATTATCGTCGATCCCGAACGCGAATATGGCGAGCTGGTACGGGCATTGGGCGGCGAGGTCATCACCATTTCTGCCTCTGACCCAAACGGCTGTCACATCAATGCGCTGGATTTGTCCGAGGGATACGGTGACGGCAAGGAGCCGCTGGTGATGAAGTCCGAGTTTATCATGTCGCTGTATGAGCAGCTCATGGGCTCGGATAAGATCGAGCCGCAGGAGAAGTCCATCATTGACCGCAGCGTGGGAAACATCTACCGGGAATATCTGAAAAACTATCAGGGTCAGCCGCCTACGCTGAAAGACCTCTATGACGATTTGATGAAGCAGGTCAACCCGGAGGCGCACCGGATCGCGCTGGCGCTGGAACTGTTCACGGTGGGTAGTTTGAATGTATTTTCCCACCAGACCAATATCAACACAAAAAGCCGTATCCTCTGCTTTGACATTCAGGACTTGGGCGAAAATCTGAAATCGGTGGGCCTGCTGGTGATGCTGGACGCCATTTACAACCGCGTTATCCAGAACCGCAGAGAGAGAAAATACACCCATGTCTACATCGATGAGATCTATCTGTTTTTCGCCAACGGGAGCGGCAGCGGGCGCGGCATCAACAATTACAGCAGCGAGTTCCTATACAAATGCTGGAAGCGCTTCCGTAAATACGGCGCGACGCTCACCGGTATCACACAGAATGTGGAGGAATGTCTGCTATCCAATACGGCGCGGATGATGTTCGCAAACTCCGAGTTCCTGCTGATGCTCAATCAGGCCACCACCGACCGGGAGCAGCTTGCCCGACTGCTGGGTGCATCGGATACGCAAATGAGCTATGTGGACAATGCCCCTGCTGGCCACGGGCTCATCAAGGTGGGCGGAGCCATCGTGCCTTTCGCCAATGAACTGCCCAAGAATACAGAACTGTATCGCCTGATGACCACCAAGCCGGGTGAGGATTGATGTTATGAAGGATTTGAAGATCAAACCCGGCATGGACACGCCAAAGGCAAAGTTGAAGAACCCCGTGCCTAAAGACGCCGATTCCCTTCTGAAACAGCACATGGACAAACGGCAGCGGGAAAAGGAGCCGGAGAGCCGCGATCCCGTGCGTTACGCCACCGACCGCGTGGAGAAAAATATGCGCCGTGGTGCAGCTGGAGCGGCGGATACCTCGCGGCGCATGATAAAGCACTACCAGGAGCAGAAACGGCAAGGTAAGAATAGTGCGTCAGAAAGCCGTACTGCGTCAGAAACGCTCGAAACCACGAACCGCGTGACACCGGCAGGAAGAAACTTGCCCGATACGCCGCAATCACACGCTGCACGAAACGAAGTCGGAAACCGGACCATTTCTCCGCAAAATTGCGGAGGTCCAAAAAGCGCAAATGCCGCCCCGCAGGAGCGTGGGCGGCAGAAAGCTGCGCAGGACGCGAAAGCCGCCTATCGGCGGAACCTTGCCGAGAAAAGAACAGCAGAGCGGCACATTGTACCTCCACCGTCCGACCGTGGAGGTACAATGACCACTCCGCAGAAAGGCAATTCGGGGGTATCGGCCAAGGGCAGCCCTGGCCCCAAGAGCGGACAGGTCATGACCAAGGCCACGCGCACCATGCGTGTTCGACCAACTGATCACGCAGCGCCGAACAATGCAATCATCACGCACCGCGCAAGGGCGGCGGCGCAGAGAAAGGCGCAGCGGAAGATGCTTCAGGAATCCGCGCAGAGCGGCGGAAGGGCTTCCAAAAAGCTGGGCAGCGTGGCAGTCCAGGCAGTGAAAGAAATCGGGAAAGGAGTGGCGTCTGCGGTCAGCTCGATCCTGTCGGCAGGCGGCGGTGCGGTGGTGCTGGTGCTGATACTGACGGTGATCCTTGTGGCGGCAATCGTGGCGTCCCCCTTCGGTATCCTCTTTTCCAACGAGAGCCGGGAGGCGGGTGTTGTGCCGATCTCCGCTGCGGTGGCGCAGGTCAATTATGAGTATAACGAGCGGTTGGAGGAATTGCAAACAGCGGACAGCTACGACTCCATCTCCGTGACCGGGCAGTCTGCCGATTGGGTGGAAGTTCTGGCGGTGTTCGCGGTGAAGGTGGCGGGCAGCGACGATGTGGACGCCGCGGACGTGGCTACCATGAATGCCGACCGCATTGCGCGCCTGAAAGCGGTCTTTTGGGATATGAGCACCATTACCCACCGCATTGAGGTTATCCATCACCCCGGCAGCGGTGATCGTGACGGTTGGACGGAACGAAAGCTCTACATCACCATTACCGAAAAAACGGCAGAGGAAATGAAAACCGCGTATCATTTCAACCGTAACCAGATCGCGGCACTGGACGAGCTGCTGGAGCAGCGGGATCTCCTGCGGGAGCTGATCGAGGATGTGTACTCCGTCAGCGGGGATACGGCGGCGCTAATCCGCAATCTGCCGGAAGATCTATCGCCGGAGCGCGAGGCGGTGGTACGCACCGCCTGTTCTCTTGTCGGCAAGGTGAACTATTTTTGGGGCGGAAAGAGCCTCGTGATCGGCTGGGACGTCCGGTGGGGCGAGCTACGGCAGGTCACGGCGGCAGGCAGCTCCACCACGGGGACCTACCGCCCCTACGGATTGGATTGCAGCGGCTTTGTGGATTGGGTTTTCTTCAATCAGTCCGGCGGCAGCTATGTCATCGGCCATGGCGGCGGTGCCACCATGCAGCACAACTATTGCACCGATATTTCGTGGTCAGACGTCCAGCCCGGTGACTTGGTATTCTATCCGGATAATTCCCATGTGGGTATTGTTGGCGGCAGGGGTGCAAACGGCGGATTGCTCATCATCCACTGTGCCAGCGGATATAACAATGTGGTCATTACCGACAAGGAGGGCTTTGCCTCTGCCGGTAGGCCACAATACTACGGCGAGTAGTTGAACAGAAAAGGTCCTACCCGGCTATGGGTAGGACCTTAAGACTGTTTGAGAAGTGGTTTAATGAGCAGATATACATCGGATTAATTAAAGACAAATTTGGAGAATTCTGCCGATAAAATATCTGCAATAAGATTAGTGCCGATTAGGAAAAAGAGAATAACATTAGCAGCCCGTGCAGGAGCGTGTCCCCCTTTCCACGCTTCTGCAACGGGCTATTCGTGCATCCGCGAGGAAAGGTCCTTATCGTCTGATAGGAGCCTTTCCCGGCTGATCCACAGCCAAATATCACACGCGCCTGAAAGCGCGGATATGCTGCACCTCGAAAACTTCATAGGCAACCGGATAACAACCCGAATGAAGCACAGCTCGGCAAATGGTGCGCCATGATCCACACAGAAAGGAAACTTTGGGTGAGCGATACAGCCAGTTTGCAGATGCGAGTGGCACCGCATTTGGCAACGACCTTCATTCGGATAGCAAGCACCATTGCGGCAGATCTACGCTTACTTTGAAGTGTTAGAAACAAAAGAGCAGATGCGTAAATATACGAGGCGGTTGAGAGCATTATTACCATAGCATGTTTCCAATTTTCGGCGCTTCCCAATACGTTGATATGCCGCAAACTGCGGAGATTGAAATTGGAATAGGTCAGATGCAAAATGCTGTGTTTCTGGATTAATAAAAAATATTGTTGTATAGTCACAAGAATGATATAATTTCAAAAGGTTGTCTTGGGGGGATTATAAATGCTTATTTATCTGGCCATGATAGAATCGGATGAGGATAAATCCAAATTCGAGATTATATATGATACCTATAAAAAGCTGATGCTTTACGAGGCAAATAAGATACTTATGGATACACATGATACTGAGGATGTAGTTCATGAGTCCTTTTTGAAAATTATTAAGATCATTGACAAAATTGAAGATCCGCAGTGTCCCAGAACACGAAATTTAGTCGTAACAATAGTTGAGAGAACCGCGATTGATCTCTATCGATACCGGAAAAGGCATTCATCTATGGCATTTGATGAAACTTATATCAATGTACCGTCTCCGCAGGATTTGGAAAAATTAGAAAACAGGATGGACATTTCTGCGGCAATTGCAACTCTTCCAACCGAATATCGTGAAATATTACTTTTGAGATATGACAGCGGATTTACAGAAGCGGAAGTAGCGCAAATACTTTCTATGACACAAGAAAATGTTCACAAAACTGTGCAACGGGCAAAAGCAAGATTGGAGAAAATATTAGAACGAGAAGGGGTGTAGAAGTGCATATTACAGATGAAATGCTGTTTGAGCATGCCGCTGATGCACGCAATATTTGGTTGAACACACTGCCGAGAGATGATGAGATTCCTGAATTTCGATGTTCCCACAGATTCGAACGAAAAATGCAGAAACTCCTAAAAGAACAGCGTCGTACACCTAAGGTAAATAGGCTTCTACGTTATATGAGACAAACAGTTGCTGCTATACTAGCCGTCGCGATAATCTCTTTCTGCGGACTTATGACGGTGGAAGCGTATCGTGAAAAGGTTATTGAAATTGTTGTTCGGGTCTTTAATGAGTTAACGGATTATCGTTTTGTATCTCATTCCAATAAGGCAGATGAAATTATACTACCAGAATTGTCTTTTGGATATATTCCTGAAGGAATGTGTGAAATTGCTAATAGAATAACATCAAATAATCGACGCTATATTATGTATGAAGATAAGCGCGGGGCATTCTTTGAAATGAACCAGCGCCCTGTCGGAGACGATGGCGATTATGGCTCTATCGTTGATACAGAAGATGCAACATGTGAAGTTATCACTATTAATGGGATTGAAGCGTATTTGAATAGCAAGGATGGGAATAATAGTATAATTTGGGTATATGACAATATTGTTTATAATCTATATGGAAATATAGATTTAGACGAGTTGAGTATGATTACTGAAAAAATAGAATATTTGTCAAAATAAGTGTCCCTGTTTACACCTCCTTCTTCGTAATTATAGGCAAATACGATGGAAGGAGGTGTTTACTATGTCTGTGAGAAAACAAAAGTATCTCGCTTGTGTGCTGTGCATGGTGGTCTGTATATCGATTATCTCGGCACCAAGGGCTGCTGCCGTAAATGATCCTACTGATAATGGATATAACGCTGTCGTACCATTGATGGATTATATTTACGACGCAGATTACGACTTTGTCGTTTCCGATGGGAAAGCAAGGATGTATGCAGTTGTTAGAGGACACTCTTCAAAAGCGACAAAGTGTGAAGTCACGGTCGAACTTCAAGAGAAAGGGATAATTTTCTGGGATACCATTAGGAGCTGGACCCAGACAGAAAATGGACGACGAGCAGAACTTGATGTGTCTTACAATGTAACTACGGGCAAATCATATCGTATGGTTACAACTGTTACGGTTTGGAATGGAAGTGACTCAGAAAGCCGTTCCATGACATCGGAAGTACTTAAAGCGTGAAAAAGTGTGACTTGCATATATGCAAGTCACACGGGGCACCCCGTGTGAGATATGGGCATTGTAATCTAAATAACCACAACGAAATGAAAGTGAGGATATTATGAAGAACTCCAGACTTATTAGCTTTGTCCTTTCCTGTGCAATGGTTTTTGCTCTTGTGGTTCCTGCTCTTGCTACTGACATTGAAACTGGCACTACTGTAAGAGGAAATTCGCTTTTGCACGCATTAGACACTAAAAATCAGGAATTTACTATATTGGAAGAAAGTACCCCCGCTTTATCTGGATTGCCTGTATCGTATCAATATACCATTGAAAGGACCACCGGTGAACCGGAAACTGTGCAGGTTACATTAAATCTCTCGATTCAAGGCAATAATAAAACATATCAGGCTGTTGTTACAGGAACCCCGAAAGTTCACACCATTAATATCAATAATTCTGAATTCGAGTATATTTCCGGACCGCTTCGCGGAAATATCAATATGGATGGTGAGATCTACAATATTATCGTCGGATTCCAGAAGCATTCCGAAAGTGAAGATATTCAGGGAGATGTAACAATTCAGGATGCCAATTACGAATTTGAACCCATGTTTTTTACTTTTGGTAATGTAACTGTTGACAACGAACTTCTTGAGGCCATCAGAGGATTAAATGATCAGAAAATGGAACCTTGGGATGGCGTCGCTGAAACAGCTCAGCCGGAAGGCCAGGAACGTAGTAATCCTAATTACTACGCAAAAGGCCCATCTTCTACAAGAACACTATCCTCACATTCCGATGTCTCCGCTGTTACCGTCGTGGTTCATTACAACGAATATCAGAACCGTGTAATGGGATCAGCCATTCCTCATGTTGCAGCTTTAGAAGACAAGTTTGTAAAAACTCCGTTCGAATCTGTAGGCATCGATACATTATCTATTGAGATGGAAGAAAGTTCTAATACCGATGGGGATTTTGAAGGCGTTTGCTATATTCCTTCGGGGGCGACTGGAAAATTTTCTGTTTCTGACACGACGAGCTTTTTTACATCAGTTCTTGACATTGCGGCAGACGTTCCGTGGTTTGGTTTGGGTGCTTCTGCTGTCTCTGCAATTTGTGAGATTGTTAACGACAACAAAACTCGTTGTACAGTAGTTGATAATATGAATATTGTCAGTGCCTCCTATGACTTCAAAGAGCTTAAAGGCACAGACATGGATAAATGTGGTATCTCAATCATTGCAGGTATGGGGCCGTTTAGAGAAGGAATGAATAATCCCATTGCACGTTTTAATGCACGGGCAAATGCTTCGTATATTTTACGTATGCGTGCACCAACGTCTGGATTTGATGTCTTGGAATACTACGATGCTAACCAGGCGTCTGTTGCCTGCGCAATGACTCTTACATAAGAGGATTGGCAGATGAAGAAGCGTATAGCGGTAGGATTACTCTTCACAGTAATTTTGGCGATTGCACTTTTTTTCAGGTTGAGTAGAAATATTGCCAACATGGAATATCCAAAGGTATTCTTAACAAACGAAGATTCTGGAATATCTTTTAATGTCCATGCGGGAGGTTACGCCTATAGACCTGCTGGTAGTATGGGACAGAAAGAATCTGATTTCAGTATCCGTTTCAATCCTGACTCAACAATAGCAAAATTTGAAGATCACATAGAAATAGAGGGAACTACGGCCAATATCTCTTTTTATATTAAGTACACTGAGGATACTTCTGGGGTTCAAGTTTTGAGATGGCCGATGGATGAGTATGGAACAAATAGCCCGTTAGATACATCTGAGAGAATTGCATATCAAACAAAAGGCAACCGTAGGTATTTTACCGTTGAACCTGGATACTTGTATTCGATATATATTACATGGGCGGACTGTTTTATAGAATATCCATTTCAGGTTTTTGAAGCGAATTAGGTCAATTAGTACTGCCCCCTAAAACACATTCTTGTTGAGCGCAGATAGAGAAAAGTGAAAAAACAGATTGTCTTCATACGTTGCAATGCGCTTACTCCCTTGAGCTTGTTTAGGCAAATTTCGAGTGACTTCGTTAGCCCTGCGGGGTTTTAGGCTTTTTGAAGTCTTGAAGCGCAGTAGAAAGGAAGGATTATAATTATGAAAAGAATGTTAAGCATTCTATTGTCGACCGTAATAGTATTCTCTATGAGTATTCCCGTGCTTGCTGAAGAGATGCCTACAACGGATATTTCGGAGGAGTATTATACTGAAACTGAGTATATCTCATATAAAGATATGTACACTCCGTATAGTGAAGAACTTGGAGAACCTATTGGCCAAGTGATCCAAACCGTCTATGTAAAAGAAACATTTGATGATAATGGGATGATTCTCGAGAGTAGACTCATGAATAAGCAAGAGGCTGATGAGTACAAAGCTGAAGTTGCAGAAAGACTTCGCAGTGGCGAACAAGTTCGAGTTGCTCCTAACGGAATGCAAAGTTTTCCAGCAAGTGATAGTACTTCTCAAGGAGAGTTGACGATTACTTTGACCGTCTATAAATTTGGAGCAACTGGGTATAAAGGGCTGGCCAAGGCTCAATGGACGAGCGGCGTCTGGATTTTACCGGATGGTGAAGAGCGCCCAAGTGTGGGTAAAGACTATTTGGCAATAACGTGGGGAGGCAATGGGGAGATCAAACAAAAGTCTAAGAGCATTTCTGGTAGCTATCAATTTGATCAGGGTGATATTTCGTTCAGTCAGGCCAGATCTGACTCTTATGCAGGATATTGTTGGCAGTTTGATGAATCAAAATGGGTTCTGCCAGCACGTTATTACACAGATAGTATTAATGCCAATGTTGTCGTTGATAAAACTTACACCGCTAAAAAGGATAAAGAAACAACGATGAAATTGACGTACATCCATACATTTGACAAGGTAAATGGTACTATAAAATTTTCTATTGATTCTTCCGGTGTGGCCGCTGCGGATGTAACCCTATCCACCGTTAAGGACCAGTGGCAAATTCAGGTTGATATTCCTGGCTTGGTGTATTGATGAGGCAAGAACAGAACAACATGCAACGCGTACCTCTTTCAATAGGCATTGTTATAGTTTGCTTAACAAGCGCTTTTGTGCTTTTGATGGTAACCAACAGTATTGGAACGTCTCAAAACCATATTCAAGAGCAAGCTAGAAAAAAGCAGAATATACCCGACGACTGGTATGTAGTCGAGCAAGTGACAGATACTTTATCTGCGATGCTTTTTTATAACGAGGACGCAACAGAACACACATTTTCCTTATATATCAATAAAACCGGACTACCATTCGGGTATTTCTTTTGCAAAGGTGGGATCGATGCGTCAATACAAAGTAGTGTGCGAGAGTTCAATGCTAAAGGAGCCGGGGAAAAAGTGTATATTTCGATGAACTCAAGAAAAGCAAATTCAGTGATAATATCAAACACTATTGAGATAACAAAGGAAGAAATTGACCCTGACAAACCCTTTGTTCTTGTCATAAACGAACTTTCTCTGGTTGAATTTTTTGATGCTGATGGAAACTCTGTATATGAATGATCCCATGCACGATGTTTTCGCACCATAAAAGCATTCTCGTTGTAGGTATACCTATAATGCTTGCCTGTAAGTGTCAGAGCAATCGTTAAAATGTACCACAGAAAACTCCCACTTCATTCGACGAGATGAGGTGGGAGTTTTTATACTAGAGCATTGAGATTGTTTATAAAAAAGTACTATATATTTTTAAAGTGAATTTCTAAACTGAGGAATTTCTAATAAAAGACCGCGTTTGTTGGTGCGATGCGGATAGCGGACCTTAGTCAAATTGATAGAAGCACTGCTATTCATCATATAGCTTTTACGGTTCTAAACGGTGTATTCAACTACACCGCTTTGTATTGCTTAAATTACCATATTTTCTTTTTCCATCGGCTCATTGTGCCGTTGGAAAATTTTTTTGAAAATTTTTGCCGAAACTTTGCCAAAACCGCACCTTCCATTCGGGATAGAAGCGAAAGGGGAAGAAAGCCGACCTCTCGGTGCATGAGAGGAGGTGAACGACTCTTGGAGCTGACACCATCCCAAAAGAAAACCGTTAGACATCAGTTCGACAGCTTTTGCAGGAAGGTTCTGCGCGAAGAAGCCCGCGATTATGAGCGTCATATCGCGTGGCGTTCCGACCATGAGGTATCCCTTTCGGAGCTGTCAGAGGAGCAGGAGCGCCAAATGTATGTGCTGGACGAGTATCCGTCCGAGCAGACGCATTTTCATGTGCAGGGCTATGATGTGACAATCGAAAACGAAGATCTTGCCAATGCCCTGACGGTGCTGCCGGACGATAAGCGTGACATTGTTCTGCTTGCGTATTTTCTTGATATGACCGATCAGGAAATCGCGGACAAGCTGGACATGGTACGCCGCACCGTGCAATACAAGCGCGCTCAGTCCCTCAAGGAATTGAAAAAAGAAATGGAGGTTACTGAAGATGGCGCGCAATCTGAGTAATGCCGCTGCATCTCTGCTGCCTTACTCGACCATCGAAGCGGCAGCGTCCGGCAATGTGGACGCGATCAATGCTGTGCTGAAGCACTGTGAGCGTTATATTGCGGCTCTGGCAACCAGAACCCTGTATGACGAAAACGGTGTTCCGCACCTTTGCCTCGATGAAGAAAAGGCATGCAGGATGCGAACCAAGCTGATTACCAAGATTCTTGACTTCAAGGTAAACAAAACAGCCTAAAACCCATAGCAGCCCGTGCAGGAGCGTGTCCCCCTTTCCACGCTTCTGCACCGAGCTATTCGTGCATCCGCGAGGAAAGGTTCTTATCGCCTGATAGGAGCCTTTCCCGGCTGATCCACAGCCAAATATCACACGCGCCTGAAAGCGCGGATCTGCTGTACCTTGAAAATTTCATAGGCAACCGGATAACGAACCTGGACGGAGCAAAGCCCGGCAAATGGCGCGCCATGATCCGCACGAAAAGGAGGATTTGGGTGAGCGATTCAGCCAGTTTGCAACCTGCGCGTGGCACCGCAGATGGCCATGACCTCCGTTCAGCTAACGATACTCCCGCGTTGAACGCCCTCAAAGCATTGCGCGGCGCACCCATCAGCATGGGCCGGGGTAAGACTCCCGTGGGCGGCTGCCAGCGGCCATCCGGTTTTGCCATTTCCCTTATGTTCATTTTTTGATTCAATTACAACACCATGCTACAATACCACTTGAAGCATGGTGCTGTGGTCATAGAGAGGAGGTTACTATGAGTACTGACCATAGCAGTCCTTATAACTCCCTCGCCGGGAAGCGGACATACACCGTCGAGGAAATTGCAAAAATTCTTGGCATAGGAAGAACCGCCGCATACAGCCTTGTCCATTCTGGCGTATTTAAGGCTGTGCGTATTGGTTCCTCCATCAGAGTTTCCAAAGTGTCCTTTGATGATTGGCTGGATAAACAGAATATGTAGGAGGTTTATTATGGCATCCATCAAAAGGCGTAGAGGCAAATACCATGTTGTCTATTACTATCTCAATGAGGACGGAGAGAAAAAGCAAAAATGGGAATCGTTTGACACGGAGGCAGAAGCGAAACACCGCAAAGCCGAAATTGAGTACAAACAAGGTTCCCGAACCTTTATTGCCCCCAGCAAAACGACCGTTGCTGCGTTCCTTGAGGATTTTGTGAGCCTATATGGAACAAAGAAATGGAGTCCCAGCACCTATGAAGCCAATACGGGACTGATCCGCAACTACATCAATCCCAAACTTGGCAGTACGCTGATGCAGGATGTAACTTCTATCGCCGCAGACCGTTTTATCTCTGCGCTGCAAAGGACGAAATGCCCCACTTATAAGAACCGATACAGCAAAACGGAGTATATGACGCCTGCCAATATCGAACGCATCAACAAATTGCTGCGCTGTGCTTTCGGTCAAGCTGTGCGCTGGGACATTATTGCAAAGAACCCCTTTGAAAACACAACGCTTCCGAAAATCAAACGCAAACCCCGTGAAATATGGGATGCTGCTACCATTCGCAAAGCACTTGACGAGTGCAAAGACGGAAGATTGTATGTCGCAATCAACCTTTCTTTTGCCTGCTCCTTGCGGATTGGCGAGATTGTCGGCCTGACATGGGATAACATTCACATTTCCGACGCAGATATTGCCAGCGACAATGCTTATCTGTGTGTGGAAAAGGAGCTGGTGCGTGTGCGTGAGGATTCTCTCGCTGTTTTGGGAGAAGAAGAAATCATCAAAAAGTTCCCCCGAACAATGTATTTGGAAGATGCCAGCACCGTAATCGTGCTGAAAACACCCAAAACAGAAAGCAGCGTTCGCAAAGTGTGGATGCCCAAAACGGTTGCCTACATCCTGCGGGAATGGAAAGCGTCACAGGACAAGCAGAAAGAATTTCTCGGCAGCGAATATCTTGACTATAACCTTGTGGTGGCGCTGCCAAATGGACGCCCCTGTGAGGAAACGGTCATTTCCAACGCATTCCGACGCTTGAAGCGGGACGCACAGCTCCCCGATGTTGTGTTTCATTCTCTCCGTCATTCCAGCACTACCTACAAGCTGAAACTCAACCATGGTGACATTAAGGCCACACAGGGCGATACCGGACATTCACAGGCCGATATGGTCACAAAGGTCTATGCACACATTCTCGACGAAGATCGAAAGGTCAATGCGCAGAAGTTTGAAAGCGCCTTCTATGCAAATCCTGATTTGCGTGGTGTCCAAGCACCTGCCGAGCCAGCGCCCGCCTTAGATGTGCAGAGTATCATCTTGCAGCTTCAGCAATCCCCGGAACTTTTAAGCGCGCTCACATCCCTCATATCGAATCAAGGTTGCAAATAAGCGGTTGAGTGCCGTGGTGCCAAGGTGGTGCCAAACAACGGAAAACACGAAAAACGGTTCGATATAATTATCTGGTGCCAATCGTGGCAAAACCATGTTTTACTTTCTCCTATCTCGGTGTGTCTTTTATTGATTTTCTAAAAGAAAAAACGCCGCAATCCATTGAGATTACAGCGTTTTTGGTGCGCCTGCCCGGGCTCGAACCGGGGGCCTCGGGCTTAGGAGGCTCGCGCTCTATCCAACTGAGCTACAGACGCAAATCATGCGCACGAATATCAAATTGTAGGGAAAACGGTGCCATCGGTAATTGATGTCCGTGCGCTTAGGAGGCGACCGCTCTATCCAACTGAGCTACGGGGGCTTATACAGAAAATATTCACTTTTGCAGGGCTCCAGGATTCGAACGATTCGATTTTTAGGAGGCTCGCGCTCTATCCAACTGAGCTACAGACGCGGATGATAAAAATATTTTACCCTTTTGGCGGTGGATTTGTCAATGCCTGATTTGTCGAGAGCGGGGTGGAGAAAAGCGCTTGTATTCACCGCCGCCGTCCGTTATAATGGGACGCAAGAGCGGCTCTGACCGCAGACGGCGGACAGAGCCAGTGAGAAATATGGAGAAAAGGACGGTAAACCTATGGACGGAAAGACGATCCTCCCGCGCAGCGAGGTGCCCGAGGAGTTCACTTGGAATTTAAGCGACGTATTTGCGAGCGACGATAAGTGGAACGAAGAGCTCGAAGCGCTCAAGGCCTACCCCGAGCGCATGGCCGCCTACGCCGGCAAGCTCGGCGAGAGCGCGAAGACGCTGCTCGACTGGTTCACGCTCAGCGATGAGATCAACGTGCGCGTTTCGAAGTTTGTGCAGTACGCGAGCTGCCGCAGCGACCAGGATGTGGGCAACTCGTTCTATCAGGGGATGCGCAGCAAGGCGTTTTCCACGGCGGTCGCGCTGAACAGCGCGGGCTCTTTTGAAGCCAGCGAAATCATGGCCATCCCCGACGAGACGCTTGCGCGCTTCTACGCCGAGGAGCCGAAGCTCGAGACCTATCGCCGCAGCATCGACAAGCTGCGCCGCCGCAAGGCACACATCCTTTCGCCCGAGTGCGAAAAGATTCTCGCCGCCGCGGGTGAGATCAGCGAAAGCCCTGACCGCACGTTCAGCATGTTCCACAATGCCGACATGCGCTATCCCGACGTGACGGACGCAAAGGGCGAGGTCCACACGCTGACGGACGGCACGTTCGTCCCCATGCTGATGAGCGCCGATCGCACGCTGCGCGAAAACGCCTTCAAGGCCTACTACAAGCGCGCGGGCGAGTTCCGCAACACCTACGCCTCCACGCTGGACGCGCAGTTCAAGCAGCTCAAGTTCTTCGCCGACGCGCGCCGCTATAATTCCACGCTCGAGGCGTCCCTTGACGTGACCGAGGTGCCGGTCGAGGTCTACACGAATCTCATCGACGCGGTGCACGGCAATCTCGACAAGATGTACCGCTATGTCGAGCTGCGCAAGAAGATCTTAGGCGTTGACGAGCTGCACATGTACGATGTCTACACCCCAATCGTCGCGGACGCGGACGTTGAAATCTCCTTTGAAGAGGCCAAGAAGACCGCGCTCGAAGCACTCGCGGTGCTCGGCAAGGACTATACGGACGTGCTTGAGGAGGCCTTTAGCAACCGCTGGCTCGACGTGTATGAGAACACCGGCAAGCGCGGCGGCGCCTACTGCACCGGCAACGGCTGGCCCCACCCCTACGTGCTGCTCAACCACAAGGATAACCTCGACAGCATGTTCACCCTCGTCCACGAGATGGGCCACGCCATGCATACGTGGCACTCCTGCAAATACCAGCCGGTGAATACGGCGGAGTATGTCATCTTCGTCGCCGAGGTCGCCTCGACCTGCAACGAGATCCTCCTGATGCGCCACCTGCTCGGCAAGACCGACGACCGCAAGCAGCGCGCGTATCTCATCAACCACTTCCTCGACCAGTTCAAGGGTACACTGTACCGCCAGACGATGTTCGCCGAGTTCGAGCTCCAAATGGGCAAGATGGCCGAGAGCGGCGAGGCGCTGACCGCCGACGCGCTGAGCGCGAAGTATTTAGCGCTCAACAAGCTCTACTTCGGCGATACGATGATCTCCGACGACGAGATCGCGCTTGAGTGGACACGCATCCCGCACTTCTACTACAATTACTATGTCTTCCAGTACGCGACGAGTTTCTCCGCCGCCGTCGCCATCGCCAACCGCATTCTGCGCGAGGGTGAGAGCGCTGTCAAGGACTACAAGAAGTTCCTCTCCGGCGGCTGCTCGAAAGAGCCGGTCGAGCTGCTGCGCGACATGGGCGTCGACATGCGCACGAGCGCGCCCGTCAACGACGCGCTGTCGCTGTTCGGCGAGCTGATCGACGAGCTGAGTGCATTGCTGGGCTGACGCCTTCAAATCAGTGGTGAACCACTGATTTGAGCAGGTTTCGCGTCGCTTTGCGCCTCGGTTGCCCGTTAAAACGGGCGATTCGACGCACGCTATGCGCAAGGTGTTTTCCGCCACGCACCGGTTGCGGCGGAAAACGATCAAGAACATTTGTGCCTGCGGGCACTTGGGCAACCGTTAGCAGCTTTGCTGCTTTACGGATGCCCATACCCCTTGCGGGTAAAAACTGTGCGAGGTTGCCTGCCCGAGAGGACAGGCAGCCTCTTTTCCTAATTTTTCTGCAAAAGAGACAAAAAAAGTTTCAAAAAATCTTGCAAATGACGAAGCGGCAGAATATACTATTACAGTTAAAGACTTACGATTTGATATCCCTGCCCAGCGGCAGGAAGGAGAGATCACCTATGCAGAATGAAAAACTTCGCAATGTAGCCATCATCGCCCACGTCGACCACGGCAAGACCACCCTCGTCGACGAAATGCTCAAGCAGGGCGGCGTGTACCGCGAAAATCAGGAGGTCGTCGACCGCGTCATGGACTCGAACGACCTCGAGCGTGAGCGCGGCATCACGATCCTCGCCAAAAACACCGCCATCCGCTACGGCGACACCAAGATCAACATTGTCGATACCCCAGGCCACGCCGACTTCGGCGGCGAGGTCGAGCGTATCCTCAAGATGGTCAACGGCGTTATCCTGCTCGTCGATGCCGCTGAGGGCCCCATGCCGCAGACGCGCTTCGTCCTCTCCCGCGCGCTGGAGCTGGGTCACCGCGTCATCGTCGTCGTCAACAAGATCGACCGCCCCGACCAGCGCATCCACGAGGTCGTGGACGAGGTGCTCGAGCTTTTGATGGACCTCGATGCGACGCCCGAGCAGCTCGACTCCCCGATGCTGTTCTGCTCGGGGCGCAACGGCACGGCGTCCTATTCGCCCGACGTCGCCGGCACGGACTTAAAGCCCCTGTTTGACACGATCCTTGAGTATATCCCCGCGCCGGAGGCCGATGTGGACGCGCCGTTCCAGATGCTCGTCTCCGCCATTGACTACAACGAGTATGTCGGCCGCATGGCCATCGGCCGCATCGAGCGCGGCACGCTCAAGCAGAACCAGGAGATCATGGTCTGCAACTACCACGACCCCGACGCCACGCCGAAGAAGGCCAAGGCCGTCTCCATGTACGAATTTGAGGGCCTTGCCAAGAACCCCGTCACCGAGTCCACCGCGGGCAACATCATCTGCCTGTCCGGCATCGGCGACATCACGATCGGCGATACGATCTGCGCGCCCGAGTGCGTCGAGCCGCTCCCGTTCGTCAAGATCAGCGCCCCCACGATGGAGATGACGTTCTCCATCAACGACTCTCCCTACGCCGGACGTGAGGGTAAGTTCGTCACCTCGCGCCAGCTGCGCGACCGTCTCTTCCGCGAAACGCTCAAGGACGTTTCGCTCCGCGTCACCGAGCTCGAGGGCTCGACGGACGCGTTCAACGTCGCGGGCCGCGGCGAAATGTCGCTGTCCATCCTCATCGAGACCATGCGCCGCGAAGGCTATGAGTTCCAGGTCTCGCCCCCGCGCGTCCTGTATCAGATGATCGACGGCAAGAAGTGCGAGCCCATCGAACGCCTTGTGTGCGACGTGCCGCAGGAGTATGTCGGCGCAGTCATCGAAAAGCTCGGCTCCCGCAAGGGCGACCTCGCCGAGATGACGCCGATCGGCAGCCGCATGAAGCTCGAATTCCTGATCCCCGCGCGCGGCCTGTTCGGTTACCGCAACGAGTTCCTCACCGACACCAAGGGCGAGGGCATCATGGCGAGCGTGTTTGATTCCTACGCACCCTACAAGGGCGAGCTTGCCCGCCGCAATACCGGCTCTCTCGTCGCGTCCGAGACCGGCACCTCTATCACCTATGGCCTCTTCAACGCGCAGGAGCGCGGCGTGCTGTTCATCGGCGCGGGCGTCGACGTGTACGAGGGTATGGTCGTCGGTCAGTCCCCCAAGCAGGAGGACATCACGGTCAACGTGTGCAAGAAGAAGCAGCTGACGAACATGCGCGCTTCCGGCTCGGACGACGCGCTGCGCCTTGTCCCGCCCAAGCAGATGAGCCTGGAGCAGTGCCTCGAGTTCCTCGCCGACGACGAGCTGCTTGAGGTCACGCCCAAGAACCTGCGCATCCGCAAGACGATCCTCAACAAAGAGCTGCGCATGAAGGCCACCCACGGCAACAAAAAGATTTTGCAGTAATGCAGATAGAGAAGCGACGGCTGAAAAAGCCGTCGCTTTTTGATTTTCTGCACGAAAGTGCGGGGAGAGGGCAGCGCCGCCGGCGCTGCCCAAAGTAAGGGGGATATTCTCTCACGTGAGAGAATATCCCCCTTGAACCCCCAAGAGAACGCAAGGGGCAGGGCCCCTCGTCCTTTCTCTCGGGGGTCTAAGGGGGATACTCTCTTTTGAGAAAGAGAGTATCCCCCTTTTTATGCACTCCTGCGCGGCGTGGGAAGTCCTCGCCGCTCTGCGAGCGGCATTATTCTTTATTCGCTTCGGGATCGCCCGCCAGCGAATCGAGATACAGATACAGCGGCATCAGCTCGCGGAAGCCCGCGAGGACTTCGTCTTTGAGCTCCGGCGTGAACAGCACGCCTTCGGGATTGTCGTCATAGCCGACGGCGATATTTTTTGCGTTGTACCACGGGTTCAGGAGCTTGCCGACGTCGCCCTTCGGGCGCTTGAACTGCTCGCCGGAGAGCGTGAAGCGGGATTTATTCAGCTTGCGCACGAGCTTTTCAAGCCTTTTGGGGTCGGTCTCGATGCGGCGGCGGAGCTTGGCCATCGTGGCGGGGGAGGCGTCCCAGCAGCCGCAGCCATAGCTGAAGTAGTTCGGTGCGAGCTCGAAATACAGCGCGGGCACGCCCTCGAAGCGCTCGTGCGGGCGCTCGATCGTGAACCACAGGTGGTCCTTATACGGCCCTCTGCCAAAGAGACGGCGAGCGTCGCGGTAGATGCGGCAGACGTGCAGCTTGAGCGACTGCGTGGGATATGCCGCGGCGATCGCGTCGAACAGTTCGCTGCCGAGCTCGCGCATCGGCCGGTCAACGAGCGCGAGGAACTGCTCTTTTCGCGGCAGGAACCACTCGCGGTTGTTGTTGAATTTGATGCCCCAGAGGAACTCGACGGCCTCGGGCGTAAAACCTTGAAACATGATCCACCTCAAAGAAAAATTTGCAACGATGGCAGTATACCACCGAAAACGCGAAAAAAACAAGAGGGATCTCGCACCAGATCCCTCTTGTCTCAGAGGAGCACCGTCCTGTTTTTACCAAAAAACAGGAACAGAAAAAAGCAAAGTTACTTTGTGGCGTGGTCGACCGAGTACATGTGCTCGATGAGGTCGAGCACCTTGTTGGAGTAGCCGATCTCGTTGTCGTACCAGCTCACGACCTTGACGAACGTATCCGTCAGGGCGATACCGGCCTTGGCGTCGAAGATGGACGTGCGCGTATCGCCGAGGAAGTCGGAGGAAACGACCTGCTCGTCGGTGTAGCCGAGGATGCCCTTGAGCTCGCCCTCGCTGGCCTTCTTCATGGCCGCGCAGATCTCATCGTAGGTGGCGGGCTTTTCAAGGTTAACGGTCAGGTCGACGACGGAGACATCCAGCGTGGGAACGCGCATGGACATACCGGTCAGCTTGCCGTTGAGCGAGGGGATGACCTTGCCGACGGCCTTGGCGGCGCCGGTGGAGGAGGGGATGATGTTGCCCGTGGCCGCGCGGCCGCCGCGCCAGTCCTTCAGGGACGGGCCGTCCACGGTCTTCTGCGTGGCGGTGACGGAGTGCACGGTGGTCATCAGGCCATCCTTGATGCCGAAGCAGTCGTTCAGGACCTTGGCGATGGGGGCCAGGCAGTTCGTGGTGCACGAGGCGTTGGAGACGAACTGCATGTCGCTCGTGTAGGAATCGAGGTTGACGCCGCAGACGAACATCGGCGTGTCATCCTTGGACGGGGCGGACATGACGACCTTCTTCGCGCCGGCGTCGATGTGCGCCTGCGCCTTTTCCTTCGTCAGGAACAGGCCCGTGGATTCGACGACGTACTCCGCGCCGATCTTACCCCAGGGCAGATCCGCGGGGTTGCGCTCGGCGAAGACGGGGATCTCGCGGCCGTTGACCACGATGCCGTAGTCGTTGCTCTTCACATCGGCGGCGAATCTGCCGTGCATAGTATCGTATTTCAACATGTAGGCCAGATAATCGGCGGGGCAGAGGTCATTGATGCCCACGATCTCGATCTCAGGATGGTTCAGGCTTGCGCGAAAGACCATACGGCCAATGCGGCCAAAGCCGTTAATACCGACCTTAATACTCATAAAACTTACTTCCTTCCTGCTTATCGGAATATATCGAATGTTTGGTACATTTAGATATTATATAGCAGTAGTTTCGTTTTGCAAGTCCTTTTTTGCAAAAATTCTGTTTTTTTCATAATTTCCACAAATTCCTTGCTTTTTGACCGAAATTTTGCTACCCTCATACTACAACGCTGTACAACAAAACGTTCTAAGCGTGAGCTTATCGCGAAAACACCAATTCTTTCCGCGCAAACTCCGCCTCCCTGCGGTGAATGCTACCGGTAGGAGAACTTTTATTAGGAGACGCTATGCGGGATTATACTGAAGAAGAACTGAAAATGCTGTCGGATGTGCTGCCGAATATTGCATTGCAGCTGCGCACCTCGCTTTCGACGATCTACACGGCGTTCGACCGCATGGCACCGCAGGAGACGCGGGAGAAGGACCCGAAGACTGACCGCACCGCCGCGGCATTTTACCAGAGCTATTACCAGCTCTACCGCGTCATCAGCAATCTGACCGACGCGGGGAACCTGTTTGAGCGCAAGCGCTTCGAGCTCTACGATGACGACATTGTCGGCGTCTGCCGCAGCGTGTGCGCCGAGGTGGACTTCCTTTTTGCGCAGCGCGGCGTGGAGCTCGACTTCCTCGCCGACCGCGACAGCCGCATCATCGCCCTCGACGCCGAGGCCATCCGCAAGCTGCTGCTGAATCTCCTCTCCAACGCGCTTAAATTTACGCCCAAGGGTGGCAGTGTCCGCGTGCGCGTGAAAACGGAGGGGAGATTTGTCAAGATCACCGTGGCGGACACCGGCAGGGGCATGGACAGCGACACGCTGGCCCATTTGTTCGACCGCTTTATGGACGGCGGGCAGAACCCCATGCCGCCGCGCGGCTTGGGACTCGGCCTTCCGATCTGCCAGCGCATCGCGCAGGGCCATGGGGGCATGATCGTCGCGCAGTCGGAGGAGGGAAAGGGCTCGCTCTTTACCGTCTCGCTCCCTGCGGTAAAGGCCGGGCGCGTACAGCTCAAGGACCGCGGCAGCGACTACGCCGGCGGCTTCAACCGCACGCTCGTGGAGATGTCCGACGCGCTTTCGAGCGAGGCATTTCTGCAAAAGTATCTGGATTAAGGGACACAGATGAAGAAAAAAGTTTTGATCGCCATGAGCGGCGGCGTGGATTCCTCCGCCGCCGCGCTTTTGCTGCAAAAGCAGGGCTACGAGTGCGCGGGCGCGACGCTGTCGCTCTGCGGCAACGAGACGGACGGCGCGAGGCGTATTGCCGACGGTCTCGGTATGCCGTTTTACATCTTCGACGAGCACGAGCTTTTTGCGCGCGAGGTGATGGATCACTTCGTCAGCGAGTACCGCGCGGGCCGCACGCCGAATCCGTGCATCGACTGCAACCGCTGCCTCAAATTCGGTGCATTTTTGGACCGCGCGCTGGAGATGGGCTTTGACTACATCGCGACGGGGCACTATGCCCGCGTCGGCTATGACGAAGCGAGCGGACGTTACCGGCTGCTGCGCGGCGAGAGCCGCGCGAAGGACCAGAGCTACGTGCTCTATCAGCTCACGCAGGAACAGCTCTCGCACCTGCTGCTGCCGGTCGGCAGCTTTGAAAAGCCGGAAATTCGAGAGCAGGCGGAGGAGGCGGGCCTTGCAAACGCCCATCAGGCCGATTCACAGGACATCTGTTTCATCCCCGACGGGGACTATGTGCGCTTTCTGCGCGACTATGGCGGCGTGACGCCGCAGCCCGGCGACTTTGTCGACGAAACGGGCCGCGTGCTCGGCCGCCACCGCGGTTTGGAGTGCTACACGGCGGGTCAGCGCAAGGGCCTCGGCGTGAGCGCGGACCGCCCGCTCTATGTGATATCCAAAAATGCCGAAAATAATACCGTGCTGCTCGGCGACAACGAGGAACTGTTTTCCGCAGCGCTGCTCGCCTCGCGCGTGAACTGGATCGCGGGGGAGACACCTGCGGAAAAAGTCTATTGCACCGCCAAAACGCGCTACAGCCAGAAAGAGTGCGACGCCGTCGTCACACCGCTGGAAGGAGGCTGCGCGCACGTCGAGCTCCTCACGCCCCAGCGCGCCGTCACGGCAGGACAGGCCGTTGTCTTCTATGATGGCGAAGAGGTCCTCGGCGGCGGCACGATCGAAAAGGCGTTATAAAAGTGAGAAAAGGCTCCGCGAAAGCGGAGCCTTTTGGCATATTATCGTTCGCTGACATGCGCCTCGCTGCCGAAGATCATGTCGTCCACGTCGCCATGACGGATGTTGTCTTTTTCCTTCATTGTATCATTCCTTTCAGCTTTTCTCTCACCCGGCTATTATATGCGCGAGCAAACGAAAAGTTGTACGAAAAAGGGCAATGGGAATAAAAGGCGTCGCAGACTTTCACGTCCGCAAGGGGTATGCGGCATCCGTAAAGCAGCAAAGCTGCTAACGGCTGCCCAAGCGTCCGCAGACGCGAAATGATCTTAATCGTAAATTCCGACGTCACCGTCGCGGCATTACGATTCCCGCGCCCGTTCGGGCGCGCCAATCGTGCCACT
>OICB01000170.1_pt1 | contig 44060 bp, 38 predicted proteins | sample 1581121 | NCBI WGS metagenome assembly OICB01 (sample SAMEA3882544, study PRJEB24775) | human gut metagenome | biome: human-associated habitat; feature: intestine environment; material: feces | place: Netherlands | collected 2009/2010 | reverse complement strand
GGGTCTCCCCATGCGAGAGTAGGGAACTGCCAGGCATCAAATTAAGCAGAAGGCCATCCGTCAGGATGGCCTTTTTGCATTGGCGCAGAAAAAAATGCCGGATGCGACGCTGGCGCGTCTTATCCAGCCTACTCTTGCTTATCCGTTCTGCTTTTGCATCCACTCCACCACAAAATCAGCCAGCCCCTCAACATCATTAATATCCAGTAATGCGACATCAAGATTAAGCGGCACATCACTGGCTACAGCAATAACATGCCTGTCTATCACTAATTCTTCAGGTCGATGTCCGGCTCCATCGCGAAACAGCACAATCTTTGCGATCTCTTCATGCTTAAACCCTTCGACCAGAATCAAATCCAGCTTTGAGGTATCCATTCGACTTGCGAGAAACTGTAGATCCAGCTCTTCTTCGTCTGGTGTTTCCGTCATCAAGGCCCATCGTTGCTGGCTGGCAACGATGGTTTGTGCCGCGCCAGCCTTGCGCAGCTCATAGCTATCTTTGCCTGGCTTATCAACATCCATATCATGGTGCGTATGCTTAATCAGCCCTGGACGGATCCCTCTGGCGCATAATGCCGGGATCAGTTGTTTCAAAAGCGTAGTTTTTCCGGTACCACTCCACGCGGCAAAGGCGAGTAACGGTATCATCGTTTTTCCTGCCATCGGGCAAGCTCCTCTGGCGTATTCACGTTAATAAATGCATCTTTATTATCGCTGAAATCAACCGCATGACCGCCAGCCAGACGCATAAATGCCATTACCCGGCGTTCTCCTGCTTGCAGATATTCCAGTAATAAAGGCTCAATTGCGCGGTTTACCAGAGCAATAGTCGGGTGATCGCGTTCACCGTCGTGGACCCACACGACAGGCGCATCTTTGCGCTGATGATTAAGCCGGGCTGCTAAATCCTCGGGAATATAAGGAGTATCGCACGGACAAAACAAAAACCACTCGCCTGCTTCCTGCTGCATTACTGAAAGCATTCCTGCCAGAGGGCCTGGGTAATCCGCCAGTGAATCTTCAATCACTTTCAGACCGCTTGCCTGATAGATTTCCTGATGGCGATTGGCATTAACCACGACGTGAGAGAGCTGCGTCATAAGCGCGTCAGCGACATGTTGCCATAATGGTTTGCCGTTTAATTCAAGCAATCCTTTATCTACGCCGCCCATTCGTCTGGCTTTACCGCCTGCCAGCACAACGCCTGTTATCGTCGTCATCAGATTCACCGATATCGCCTCTTTTATTGTGGGATTGACCCTGCTAACGTGTCTGTCTCAAGAGTAAGGAGCATTACTATGAAATGTAAACGTCTGAATGAAGTTATTGAACTCCTCCAGCCAGCCTGGCAAAAAGAGCCAGACCTTAACCTGTTGCAATTTTTGCAGAAACTGGCGAAAGAGTCAGGTTTTGACGGCGAACTGGCGGATTTGACGGATGACATTCTGATCTATCACCTGAAAATGCGTGATTCCGCGAAAGATGCGGTGATCCCGGGTTTGCAGAAAGATTATGAAGAAGACTTCAAAACGGCGCTGTTACGCGCTCGTGGCGTAATTAAAGAGTAAAAGCTTGTAAGCGGTGCCACCAAAATCATCGTGAAATGATATCCTTCATCATTCGTAATGTTTTCCGGATGATGGGATGAACAACAGCGCTTTTACTTTCCAGACACTACACCCGGATACCATCATGGATGCTCTATTTGAGCAAGGGATCCGGGTGGATTCCGGTCTTACCCCGCTTAACAGCTATGAAAACCGTGTCTATCAATTTCAGGACGAAGATCGTCGACGTTTTGTCGTCAAATTTTATCGCCCTGAACGTTGGACAGCCGATCAAATCCTCGAAGAACATCAATTTGCGTTGCAGTTGGTAAATGATGAAGTTCCGGTCGCAGCACCTGTGGCCTTTAACGGTCAGACTTTATTGAATCATCAGGGATTTTATTTCGCTGTTTTTCCAAGCGTCGGTGGTCGCCAGTTCGAAGCTGATAATATCGATCAGATGGAAGCGGTTGGGCGTTATTTAGGGCGTATGCACCAGACGGGGCGCAAACAGCTTTTTATCCATCGCCCGACCATCGGTCTGAATGAATATCTCATTGAGCCACGCAAGCTGTTTGAGGACGCTACACTGATGCCTTCCGGGTTGAAAGCGGCATTCCTGAAAGCGACAGATGAGCTGATCGCCGCCGTTACAGCACACTGGCGGGAAGACTTCACCGTTCTGCGGCTACATGGAGACTGCCACGCCGGGAATATTCTCTGGCGCGATGGTCCAATGTTTGTTGATCTGGATGATGCACGTAATGGTCCAGCTATTCAGGATTTGTGGATGTTGCTCAATGGCGATAAAGCCGAGCAGCGGATGCAACTGGAAACTATTATTGAAGCTTATGAAGAATTTAGCGAGTTCGACACCGCTGAAATCGGACTGATTGAACCTTTACGCGCCATGCGTTTGGTTTATTATCTTGCCTGGCTAATGCGGCGTTGGGCTGATCCCGCGTTCCCGAAAAATTTCCCGTGGTTAACCGGGGAAGATTACTGGCTGCGACAAACGGCGACTTTTATAGAACAGGCAAAAGTTCTACAAGAACCCCCTTTACAATTAACACCTATGTATTAATCGGAGAGAGTAGATCATGAAAAAGATTTGGCTGGCGCTGGCTGGTTTAGTTTTAGCGTTTAGCGCATCGGCGGCGCAGTATGAAGATGGTAAACAGTACACTACCCTGGAAAAACCGGTAGCTGGCGCGCCGCAAGTGCTGGAGTTTTTCTCTTTCTTCTGTCCGCACTGCTATCAGTTTGAAGAAGTTCTGCATATTTCTGATAATGTGAAGAAAAAACTGCCGGAAGGCGTGAAGATGACTAAATACCACGTCAACTTCATGGGTGGTGACCTGGGCAAAGATCTGACTCAGGCATGGGCTGTGGCGATGGCGCTGGGCGTGGAAGACAAAGTGACTGTTCCGCTGTTTGAAGGCGTACAGAAAACCCAGACCATTCGTTCAGCATCTGATATCCGCGATGTATTTATCAACGCAGGTATTAAAGGTGAAGAGTACGACGCGGCGTGGAACAGCTTCGTGGTGAAATCTCTGGTCGCTCAGCAGGAAAAAGCTGCAGCTGACGTGCAATTGCGTGGTGTTCCGGCGATGTTTGTTAACGGTAAATATCAGCTGAATCCGCAGGGCATGGATACCAGCAATATGGATGTTTTTGTTCAGCAGTATGCTGATACAGTGAAATATCTGTCCGAGAAAAAATAATTAAATGTAAATTACATAAAGCCCGTGAATATTCACGGGCTTTTTTTATTATTTAATAAATATAAATACATTCTGATAATGCATCCTGCCGCTGGACATTATTCAGCATAAGTGGATATTCAAAGTTTTGCTGTTTTATCAGGGAATATTTATATGATACGTAAGTCAGCTACAGGTGTTATTGTTGCGTTAGCCGTAATCTGGGGTGGTGGCACATGGTACACAGGTACACAAATTCAGCCTGGTGTCGAAAAATTTATTAAAGATTTTAACGATGCTAAAAAGAAAGGTGAACATGCCTACGATATGACGTTAAGTTATCAAAATTTTGACAAAGGCTTTTTTAATTCCCGTTTTCAAATGCAAATGACATTCGATAACGGTGCACCCGATCTCAATATCAAGCCAGGCCAGAAAGTTGTATTTGATGTGGATGTTGAGCACGGTCCGTTGCCCATCACAATGTTAATGCATGGTAATGTCATCCCAGCACTGGCAGCGGCAAAAGTGAACTTAGTGAATAATGAACTGACACAACCGCTATTTATCGCCGCGAAAAATAAATCGCCCGTGGAAGCGACATTGCGATTCGCGTTTGGTGGCTCATTCTCTACGACATTAGATGTTGCCCCTGCAGAGTATGGAAAGTTTTCTTTTGGTGAGGGCCAGTTTACTTTTAATGGTGATGGTAGTTCATTGTCTAACCTGGATATTGAAGGCAAAGTCGAAGATATTGTTCTGCAATTATCACCAATGAACAAAGTAACGGCAAAAAGTTTTACCATTGATTCTCTGGCGCGATTAGAAGAAAAGAAATTTCCGGTTGGTGAAAGCGAGTCGAAATTTAATCAGATTAACATTATCAATCACGGGGAAGACGTTGCCCAAATCGATGCTTTCGTTGCAAAAACCAGGCTGGATCGCGTTAAAGACAAAGATTATATCAATGTCAATCTGACCTACGAACTTGATAAGTTAACAAAAGGGAATCAGCAACTCGGTAGTGGTGAGTGGTCATTGATTGCTGAATCTATTGATCCCTCAGCGGTGCGCCAATTTATCATCCAGTATAACATTGCAATGCAGAAGCAGCTTGCTGCACACCCTGAGTTAGCAAACGATGAAGTTGCTCTGCAAGAAGTGAATGCTGCATTGTTCAAAGAGTATTTACCGTTATTACAAAAAAGTGAGCCGACCATTAAACAACCGGTAAAATGGAAGAACGCACTCGGCGAACTAAATGCCAATCTGGATATCAGTATTGCCGACCCAGCCAAATCTTCATCATCCACAAACAAAGATATTAAATCGCTCAATTTTGATGTGAAGTTACCGCTTAATGTCGCCACAGAAACCGCAAAACAGCTTAATTTATCTGAAGGAATGGATGCGGAAAAAGCGCAAAAGCGGGCTGATAAACAAATCAGCGGGATGATGACCTTAGGTCAGATGTTTCAGTTAATCACGATTGACAACAATACCGCCTCGCTGCAACTGCGTTATACACCGGGTAAAGTTGTTTTTAACGGACAGGAGATGAGCGAAGAAGAATTTATGTCTCGTGCCGGACGTTTTGTTCATTAAAATACTCACTCGCCTCTGCTCATTCAGAGGCGAGCAAAATTTACTTGTCCTGCCGCTGTGATGACATCAACGACGTCAGAAGTCGGTCTTTTTCCTGCCACAGTGAGTTCAGCCATTGCTGAAAATGGCGCTTAAAGCTTTTGTCATTGATGTAGTCGCCATGTAACTCATCGGCAATAGGCTGTAAATCCACATGAACGACAATTCGCGTCAGTTTACCGCTTAACATATCGAAGAACGGCTGACGGTTATTGTCCGGATAACACAGCGTAACATTAAGCAGTTTATCGAATTGTTTACCCAGTACATTTAGCGCCATCGCAATGCCTGCCGCCTTTGGTGGCAACAAGTTTTGAAAAGTGGAGTGGGTTTGCTGATGTTTTTCTTGCGTGAAACGGGAGCCTTCAACGAAATTGACAATGGTGGTGGGATGCAGGCGAAACTTTTCACAAGAACGCCGAGTGGTTTCAACATCTTTACCACGTCGCTCCGGATGACGTAATAAATAAGCGCGGGAATAACGCTTCATAAACGGCATATCCAGCGCCCAGCACGCCAGGCCAAGAAATGGCACCCAGGCCAGCTGTTGCTTGAGGAAATATTTATTCATCGGAATGTGCTTACGAAACAGCACGCACAGTACGACAATATCTGCCCAACTACGGTGGTTACAAATAAGCAGATACCAGCTCTTCTTACTTAACCCTTCCAGCCCGTGAACTTCCCATTGCAGGTGTGGGTTCAGATGCAGTAATACCGCCAGACCTTCACACCAGCAATACATCATAAAATCACAAAAACGCGAAACCTTTCGCCAAATGACTGGCACAGGTAGCAATAGTTTTACAATCCCGGCAATGATGATCGGGACGGAACAAAAAATAGTGACCAAAATGGTCAATACGATACTCAGCAAAAGGGTTATCGCAGCGAGTATTCTCGTCATAATGAATTTATTCAAAAGGTTAGCCATAGACAGTGCGCTAAAGAAGCGCAAGGCGCAGATTTTAGCAGAAAACGACCCAAATAACGGATGATCCTTAAGGAGAAAAATAATTCATATCTATCCACATTAGAAAAAATCCCATTATCTCAATTATTAGGGATGGCTTTATTTTTAACTGCATGAAAAACAAAGACAAACATCATGCTGTAAAAAGCATGATAATAAATTAAAAGCGATGTAAATAATTTATGCACAAAGTTATCCACATGACGATTTGCGAGCGATCCAGAAGATCTACAAAAGATTTTCACGAAAAGCGGTGAAAAACTCATGTTTTCATCCTGTCTGTGGCATCCTTTACCCATAATCTGATAAACAGGCACGGACATTATGGTTCAGATCCCCCAAAATCCACTTATCCTTGTAGATGGTTCATCTTATCTTTATCGCGCATATCACGCGTTTCCCCCGCTGACTAACAGCGCAGGCGAGCCGACCGGTGCGATGTATGGTGTCCTCAACATGCTGCGCAGTCTGATCATGCAATATAAACCGACGCATGCAGCGGTGGTCTTTGACGCCAAGGGAAAAACCTTTCGTGATGAACTGTTTGAACATTACAAATCACATCGCCCGCCAATGCCGAACGATCTGCGAGCACAAATCGAACCCCTGCACGCGATGGTTAAAGCGATGGGACTGCCGCTGCTGGCGGTTTCTGGCGTAGAAGCGGACGACGTTATCGGTACTCTGGCGCGCGAAGCCGAAAAAGCCGGGCGTCCGGTGCTGATCAGCACTGGCGATAAAGATATGGCGCAGCTGGTGACGCCAAATATTACGCTTATCAACACCATGACGAATACCATCCTCGGACCGGAAGAGGTGGTGAATAAGTACGGCGTGCCGCCAGAACTGATCATCGATTTCCTGGCGCTGATGGGTGACTCCTCCGATAACATTCCTGGCGTACCGGGCGTCGGTGAAAAAACCGCGCAGGCATTGCTGCAAGGTCTTGGCGGGCTGGATACGCTGTATGCCGAGCCAGAAAAAATTGCTGGGTTGAGCTTCCGTGGCGCGAAAACAATGGCAGCGAAGCTCGAGCAAAACAAAGAAGTTGCTTATCTCTCATACCAGCTGGCGACGATTAAAACCGACGTTGAACTGGAGCTGACCTGTGAACAACTGGAAGTGCAGCAACCGGCAGCGGAAGAGTTGTTGGGGCTGTTCAAAAAGTATGAGTTCAAACGCTGGACTGCTGATGTCGAAGCGGGCAAATGGTTACAGGCCAAAGGGGCAAAACCAGCCGCGAAGCCGCAGGAAACCAGTGTTGCAGACGAAGCGCCAGAAGTGACGGCAACGGTGATTTCTTATGACAACTACGTCACCATCCTTGATGAAGAAACACTGAAAGCGTGGATTGCGAAGCTGGAAAAAGCGCCGGTATTTGCATTTGATACCGAAACCGACAGCCTTGATAACATCTCTGCTAACCTGGTCGGGCTTTCTTTTGCTATCGAGCCAGGCGTAGCGGCATATATTCCGGTTGCTCATGATTATCTTGACGCGCCCGATCAAATCTCTCGCGAGCGTGCACTCGAGTTGCTAAAACCGCTGCTGGAAGATGAAAAGGCGCTGAAGGTCGGGCAAAACCTGAAATACGATCGCGGTATTCTGGCGAATTACGGCATTGAGCTGCGTGGGATTGCGTTTGATACCATGCTGGAGTCCTACATTCTCAATAGCGTTGCCGGGCGTCACGATATGGACAGCCTCGCGGAACGTTGGTTGAAGCACAAAACCATCACTTTTGAAGAGATTGCGGGTAAAGGCAAAAATCAACTGACCTTTAACCAGATTGCCCTCGAAGAGGCCGGACGTTACGCCGCCGAAGATGCTGATGTCACCTTGCAGTTGCATCTGAAAATGTGGCCAGATCTGCAAAAACACAAAGGGCCGTTGAACGTCTTCGAGAATATCGAAATGCCGCTGGTGCCGGTGCTTTCACGCATTGAACGTAACGGTGTGAAGATCGATCCGAAAGTGCTGCACAATCATTCTGAAGAGCTCACCTTGCGTCTGGCTGAGCTGGAAAAGAAAGCGCATGAAATTGCAGGTGAAGAATTTAACCTTTCTTCCACCAAGCAGTTGCAAACCATTCTCTTTGAAAAACAGGGTATTAAACCGCTGAAGAAAACGCCGGGTGGCGCGCCGTCAACGTCGGAAGAGGTACTGGAAGAACTGGCGCTGGACTATCCGTTGCCAAAAGTGATTCTGGAGTATCGTGGTCTGGCGAAGCTGAAATCGACCTACACCGACAAGCTGCCGCTGATGATCAACCCGAAAACCGGGCGTGTGCATACCTCTTATCACCAGGCAGTAACTGCAACGGGACGTTTATCGTCAACCGATCCTAACCTGCAAAACATTCCGGTGCGTAACGAAGAAGGTCGTCGTATCCGCCAGGCGTTTATTGCGCCAGAGGATTATGTGATTGTCTCAGCGGACTACTCGCAGATTGAACTGCGCATTATGGCGCATCTCTCGCGTGACAAAGGCTTGCTGACCGCATTCGCGGAAGGAAAAGATATCCACCGGGCAACGGCGGCAGAAGTGTTTGGTTTGCCACTGGAAACCGTCACCAGCGAGCAACGCCGTAGCGCGAAAGCGATCAACTTTGGTCTGATTTATGGCATGAGTGCTTTCGGTCTGGCGCGGCAATTGAACATTCCACGTAAAGAAGCGCAGAAGTACATGGACCTTTACTTCGAACGCTACCCTGGCGTGCTGGAGTATATGGAACGCACCCGTGCTCAGGCGAAAGAGCAGGGCTACGTTGAAACGCTGGACGGACGCCGTCTGTATCTGCCGGATATCAAATCCAGCAATGGTGCTCGTCGTGCAGCGGCTGAACGTGCAGCCATTAACGCGCCAATGCAGGGAACCGCCGCCGACATTATCAAACGGGCGATGATTGCCGTTGATGCGTGGTTACAGGCTGAGCAACCGCGTGTACGTATGATCATGCAGGTACACGATGAACTGGTATTTGAAGTTCATAAAGATGATGTTGATGCCGTCGCGAAGCAGATTCATCAACTGATGGAAAACTGTACCCGTCTGGATGTGCCGTTGCTGGTGGAAGTGGGGAGTGGCGAAAACTGGGATCAGGCGCACTAAGATTCGCCTGAACATGCCCTTTTTTCGTAAGTAAGCAACATAAGCTGTCACGTTTTGTGATGGCTATTAGAAATTCCTATGCAACAACTGAAAAAAAATTACAAAAAGTGCTTTCTGAACTGAACAAAAAAGAGTAAAGTTAGTCGCGTAGGGTACAGAGGTAAGATGTTCTATCTTTCAGACCTTTTACTTCACGTAATCGGATTTGGCTGAATATTTTAGCCGCCCCAGTCAGTAATGACTGGGGCGTTTTTTATTGGGCGAAAGAAAAGATCCGTAATGCCTGATGCGCTATGTTTATCAGGCCAACGGTAGAATTGTAATCTATTGAATTTACGGGCCGGATACGCCACATCCGGCACAAGCATTAAGGCAAGAAAATTATTCGCCGTCCTGCGTTTCTTCTACAGGCTGCATCTCGCTAAACCAGGTATCCAGTTTCTGCCGCAGCTTGTCCACGCCTTGTTTCTTCAACGAAGAAAACGTTTCAACCTGCACATCACCGTTAAACGCCAGTACAGCTTCACGCACCATATTCAATTGCGCTTTACGTGCGCCGCTTGCCAGTTTGTCCGCTTTGGTCAGCAGCACCAGAACGGCGATATTGCTGTCTACCGCCCACTCAATCATCTGCTGATCCAAATCTTTCAGCGGATGGCGAATATCCATTAGCACCACCAGACCTTGCAGGCTCTGACGTTTTTCGAGGTATTCGCCGAGCGCACGCTGCCATTTGCGCTTCATCTCTTCCGGGACTTCCGCATAACCGTACCCAGGCAAGTCAACCAGACGCTTGCCGTCAGCCACTTCAAAAAGGTTGATAAGCTGGGTGCGCCCTGGGGTTTTTGAGGTACGAGCCAGGCTTTTCTGGTTAGTCAGCGTGTTCAGCGCGCTGGATTTACCTGCGTTGGAACGGCCTGCAAAAGCCACTTCAATTCCGGTATCGGAAGGTAGGTGGCGAATATCAGGCGCACTCATCACAAAATGCGTCTGTTGATAATTCAAATTAGTCAAAGCGGTCGTCTCCGTCAGTCAAAGCTTTGTGGCGATTATACCTGAACCATAATAAAAGGCGGATTTTTCGGCGTGAGCGTTGTAAGTAAAAGCCATACGCTTTGTGAGACATTGCCGATAGTCTTTATGCGAAATAGCAGAGAAAATTCTGCGATGCATGTCAAATAAGCTATATAAATCAGTGAATTGCTTTTATATAAAACTCTGAAAATGTGCAAATACTGATGGCGGTTGATTGTTTGTTTAAAGCAAAGGCGTAAAGTAGCACCCATAGAGCGAGGACGCTAACAGGAACAATGACTCAGGATGAGGGTCAGGAGCGCCAGGAGGCGAAGACAGAGGATTGTCAGGAAGACAAACGTCCGGAGACGTAATTAAACGGAAATGGAATCAACACGGATTGTTCCGGCTAAAGGAAAAACAGGGTGTGTTGGCGGCCTGCAAGGATTGTAAGACCCGTTAAGGGTTATGAGTCAGGAAAAAAGGCGACAGAGTAATCTGTCGCCTTTTTTCTTTGCTTGCTTTCTGTTAGATTCCGCCGCAAATCTATACTGAATAAAACGGCTAAAAGACGAACCATTATGAAACCATCATCTTCAAACTCACGCAGCAAAGGTCATGCAAAAGCGCGTCGAAAAACACGCGAGGAGCTGGATCAGGAAGCTCGTGATCGCAAGCGTCAGAAAAAACGTCGTGGTCATGCGCCGGGCAGCCGCGCAGCGGGCGGAAACACCACGTCAGGCAGCAAAGGCCAGAACGCACCAAAAGATCCACGTATTGGCAGTAAAACCCCTATTCCATTGGGCGTGACTGAAAAAGTCACCAAACAGCACAAACCGAAGAGTGAGAAACCTATGCTTTCACCGCAGGCGGAGTTGGAATTACTGGAAACGGATGAGCGTCTGGATGCGCTGCTGGAACGTCTGGAAGCAGGCGAAACCCTGAGCGCCGAAGAGCAATCCTGGGTGGATGCTAAACTGGATCGTATTGATGAGTTGATGCAGAAACTCGGCCTCTCTTATGACGATGACGAAGAAGAGGAAGAAGACGAGAAGCAAGAAGACATGATGCGTCTGCTGCGGGGCAACTAACGGATTGCCGCCGTGGGCCTTCCCGTTCTGCTGATAACCCTTCCGGTTATATGTTATCTGGTGTGGTTATTCGTTAAACTACAGCGGTTGTCGCGGCGACAAAAGTGGCTGCGCAACCGGCGGATGACCCGAAACGGGCATCCGCCGGTACGCCGTAGCCGCCAGAGACGCCATCGGAAGGAGTGAGCATGTCTGTACAGCAAATCGACTGGGATCTGGCCCTGATCCAGAAATATAACTATTCCGGGCCACGATACACCTCGTACCCGACCGCGCTGGAGTTTTCAGAAGACTTCGGCGAACAGGCGTTTTTACAAGCCGTGGCGCGCTATCCTGAGCGTCCATTATCTCTCTACGTACATATCCCGTTCTGCCATAAGCTTTGTTACTTCTGCGGTTGCAATAAGATTGTTACTCGCCAGCAGCACAAGGCCGATCAGTATCTGGACGCGCTGGAGCAAGAAATCGTCCATCGTGCACCGCTGTTCGCCGGGCGTCACGTCAGCCAATTGCACTGGGGCGGCGGAACGCCGACGTATCTGAATAAAGCGCAAATCAGCCGCCTGATGAAGCTGCTGCGCGAAAACTTCCAGTTCAATGCCGATGCGGAGATTTCGATCGAAGTCGATCCGCGGGAAATCGAACTGGATGTACTCGATCATTTACGCGCCGAAGGCTTTAATCGCCTGAGCATGGGCGTGCAGGACTTCAACAAAGAAGTGCAACGTCTGGTTAACCGCGAGCAGGATGAAGAGTTCATCTTTGCACTGCTTAACCATGCGCGTGAGATTGGTTTTACCTCCACCAACATCGACCTGATTTACGGCCTGCCGAAACAGACGCCGGAGAGTTTCGCCTTTACCCTGAAACGTGTGGCGGAGCTGAACCCCGATCGTCTGAGTGTCTTTAACTACGCGCATCTGCCGACCATTTTTGCTGCTCAGCGCAAAATCAAAGATGCTGACCTGCCGAGTCCGCAGCAAAAACTCGATATCCTGCAGGAAACCATCGCCTTCCTGACGCAATCGGGCTATCAGTTTATCGGTATGGATCACTTTGCCCGTCCGGATGACGAGCTGGCGGTGGCCCAGCGTGAAGGCGTGCTGCATCGTAACTTCCAGGGCTACACCACTCAGGGCGATACCGATCTGCTGGGGATGGGCGTTTCCGCCATCAGCATGATTGGCGACTGCTACGCGCAGAACCAGAAAGAGTTGAAGCAGTACTATCAGCAAGTGGATGAACAAGGCAATGCGCTGTGGCGTGGTATTGCGCTAACGCGTGATGACTGTATTCGCCGCGATGTGATTAAGTCGCTCATCTGCAACTTCCGTCTGGATTACGCCCCTATTGAGAAACAGTGGGATTTGCACTTCGCTGATTACTTTGCGGAAGATCTCAAGCTGCTCGCCCCGTTAGCAAAAGATGGGCTGGTGGATGTGGATGAGAAGGGAATACAGGTGACGGCGAAAGGTCGCTTGCTGATCCGCAACATTTGCATGTGCTTTGATACCTATCTGCGCCAGAAAGCGCGGATGCAGCAGTTCTCACGGGTGATTTAAATAGTGAATGGCGCTTCGTTTACAAAGTAGAAAACGAAAGCGCCATCAATGTGCTGAGAACAAGATTGCCTGATGCGCTACGCTTATCAGGCCTACAAAACCTGTTGAAAATATTGCTTTTGTAGGCCGGATAAGGCGTTCACGCCGCATCCGGCATGAACAAAGAGCACTTCATCAGCAATCTGAAACTCAACTAAACAGCCCAATCATTGCGGCACACAGCACGGCAGCAACGGCAGTTTGCGGTGTGTGGCTGTCAACTGCGCCACTCGATACCAGATTAATTATTGATTCCAGCATAATGACTCTCCCCGTTTTCCGGGCAAGATCATACTGAACTTATCGGAACAGTAAAGCGTAAAATACCAGCAATTTGCGCTCAATAATCAATCTTTACACACAAGCTGTGAATCACTCCATCCCCAGCTCTTTTAACTTACGCGTCAGGGTGTTGCGGCCCCAGCCGAGTAGCCGCGCCGCTTCCTGTTTATGCCCCTGCGTATGTCGCAACGCGGTCGTCAGTAACGTCCGCTCCAGCTCTGGCTGCGCTTCGGAAAGCAGATTTTGATGACCGGAACGCAGCGCTCTGTCTGCCCACTGCGCAAGAAGCGTCGCCCAGCTGTCCGGTTGCATTTGCGAAGTACTCTCCGCAACCGTTGATTCAAACAGTTCGCCGGGCAAATCCTGAATCAACACTTCCTGCCCGGCGGCCATCACCGTTAGCCAGCGGCAGGTGTTTTCCAGCTGGCGCACGTTGCCTGGCCACGCCAGACGCGTCAGAGCAGCTTCGGTTTCCGGATGCAGTAACTTCGCTTCTACGCCCAGTTCGCGCGCGGCAACCTGTAAAAAATGGCGCGCCAGACGGGGAATATCTTCCCGACGTTCGCGCAGCGGCGGCAGATGAACGCGGATAACGTTCAGGCGGTGGAACAGATCCTCACGGAACTTACCTTCCTGCACTCGCTGTTCGAGATTCTGGTGAGTGGCAGCGATAATCCGCACATCCACTTTCACCGGCGCATAGCCGCCAACGCGGTAAAACTGACCGTCTGCCAGCACGCGCAGCAAACGCGTCTGCACATCCAGCGGCATATCACCAATTTCGTCGAGGAATAATGTACCGCCATCGGCCTGTTCAAAACGCCCCTGACGAATGGTATTCGCGCCAGTAAACGCGCCTTTCTCGTGGCCAAACAGTTCTGATTCGATCAAATCTTTTGGGATAGCTGCCATATTCAGCGCGATAAACGGCGCTTTGGCGCGCGGACTGTGGCGATGCAGGGCATGAGCGACCAGTTCTTTACCGGTGCCGGATTCGCCGTTAATCAGCACGCTAATAGAAGAACGCGAAAGCCGACCGATAATACGGAACACGTCCTGCATGGCTGGCGCTTCGCCGATGATATCGGTCGTTGGGCCGTTAAGCTGAACATTACGCGGCTGCTGCTGTTCCTGGTAATGACTGATAGCGCGCTCAACCAGCGCCACTGCTTCGTCGATATCAAACGGTTTGGGCAGATAATCAAACGCCCCTTGTTGATAGGCGCTGACGGCAGCATCCAGATCGGAATGTGCGGTCATAATGATGACCGGAAGCATTGGATGGCGCTGTTTAATCTGCTTGAGCAGCGCCAGCCCGTCCATTCCCGGCATACGGATATCTGAAAGCAGCACATCCGGCGTTTTGCTCGCCAGCGCCTCCAGCACTTCTGCGCCGTTCTCAAACGTCGTACAGGTTAAACCTGCCCCAGCGAGCGCACGTTCAAGCACCCAACGGATGGAACTATCGTCATCGACTACCCAGACTATCCCTCGTTGCATAAACGTCACCTTTATTTCCTGATAGGCAGGTAAACCGAGAACTCGGTATGCCCTGGCCAACTGGTAAATTCAATTTTGCCTGAATGCTGATCAATCAAATTACGAGCGATGGATAAGCCAAGCCCGGTGCCACCTTCGCGGCCGCTGACCATCGGGTAAAACAGCGTATCCTGCAAATGAGGCGGAATGCCCGGCCCGTTATCTTCCACATCAATCCGCGCCGCCAGCCGGTAGCGCTCGCCGTGTAAGGTCAGTTGAAACGCGGTGCGGGTACGCAGAATGATTTCACCGCCTTCCGGCCCCAGCGCCTGTAGCGCATTGCGCACAATATTCAGCAAGACCTGTTCAATTTGATCCGGGTCGTGCGCCAGTTCCGGCAGGCTGGGATCGTAATCACGAATCAACCGCACGTTGTCCGGCAGTTCCATCGACACCAGCGTTACCACGCGTTCAGCCACTTTGTGAATACTTTCGGTAACGCGCGTACCGGGCAGCTGCGGCCCCAACAGACGGTCGACCAGATTTCGCAGCCGGTCCGCCTGTTCGATAATCACTTTGGTATATTCGAGTAGTGATGGGTCAGGTAACGCTTTGCTGAGCAGCTGCGCCGCGCCACGTAAACCGCCAAGCGGATTTTTAATCTCATGTGCCAGGCCGCGCACTAAATCACGGGCAGCAACCTGCTGGGCGTGCTGTAGCTGTTCCTGACTTAAGCGGCGCTGGTTATCCATCGGAGCCATCTCCAGCAGGATCATGCCGTCCGGCATACGCTGGGCCGTCACAGAAAGGATATGCGAGCGCCCGTCGATGACCAGCGTCACTTCGTTATCGGTAAAACCTTGCCCCGCCTCCAGACTTTCTTGCATCAGCTCGATATTTAATGAGAAGTAGCTCAACAGTTCCGGTAACGGTGTACCAAACAATTTGCGGGAGCTTTGGGCGAGCAGTTGTTGCGCGGCAGGGTTGGCGTAATGGATCGCCAGGTTGTCATCGATTAACAAAATACTGTTAATCAGCGAGTTGAGGATCTGCCCAGCATCGGGCTGCGTGCCTGTTGCCATAAAGCAGTCTCCTGAACAGGTTGCACCATTTTAGTGCATTATAGCTTTTTACGGATAAAAAGCGCGAAGCATCAGAGAATTGACGGAGAAAAAAGCCCATGCAGAGATGGGCTGAAATTTCCACGGCAACTAAAAACCAGTCCCATCAGGCTATTTTATTTGCCATTTTGAACCTGGGCAGTGCTCGAACTCCTCACGTACCAGTGTACGCTCCGGGTTCTGCGCGCTGTCCGTGTTCAAACTGGCTGCAACAATTACGCCAGATGGGCCTGGTTTGAACCTCCGGCGTTGTTGCGCCGGGTAGTACAACTTCAACTATTAGACGCTGTAGTACAGCTCAAACTCTACCGGATGCGGAGTCATACGCACGCGGTCATCTTCTTCGCGACGCAGAGCGATGTACGCATCAATTGCTTCGTCAGTGAACACGCCACCGGCTTTCAGGAACTCGCGGTCCAGATCCAGTTCGTTCAGTGCTTCTTCCAGAGAGCCTGCAACCTGTGGGATCTCTTTCGCTTCTTCTGGCGGCAGGTCATACAGGTTTTTGTCCATGGCTTCGCCCGGATGGATCTTGTTCTTGATACCATCAAGACCGGCCATCAGCAGGGCAGCAAAGCACAGGTACGGGTTAGCTGCCGGATCCGGGAAACGTACTTCGATACGACGTGCTTTCGGAGAAGAAACCACCGGAATACGGATAGACGCAGAACGGTTACGCGCAGAGTAAGCCAGCATTACCGGTGCTTCATAGCCCGGGACCAGACGCTTATAAGAGTTGGTGGTCGGGTTTGCCAGGGCGTTAATCGCTTTAGCGTGTTTGATTACGCCGCCAATGTAGTACAGCGCCTGCTCAGACAGACCTGCGTATTTGTCGCCTGCGAACAGGTTAACGCCGTTTTTAGACAGAGACATGTGGCAGTGCATACCGGAGCCGTTATCACCGAACATCGGTTTTGGCATAAAGGTCGCGGTTTTACCGAAGCGGTGCGCTACGTTGTGCACAACATATTTGTAGATCTGAATTTCGTCAGCTTTTTTGGTCATGGTATTGAAGCGGGTAGCCACTTCGTTCTGACCAGCAGTCGCTACTTCGTGGTGATGGGCTTCAACCACCAGACCCATCTGTTCCATCACCAGACACATTTCAGAACGAATATCCTGAGCCGAGTCTACCGGTGGAACCGGGAAGTAACCGCCTTTCACTGCCGGACGGTGACCTTTGTTACCACCTTCGTATTGGGTGGAGGAGTTCCATGCGCCTTCGATATCGTCGATAGCAACGTGGGAACCGGAGATAGATGATCCGAAACGGATGTCATCGAACAGGAAGAATTCAGGTTCTGGCCCGAACAGTACGGTGTCGGCAATGCCAGTGGAACGCAGGTAATCTTCGGCGCGCTTCGCAATGGAGCGCGGGTCACGGTCATAGCCTTGCAGGGTGCCAGGTTCAAGGATGTCGCAACGGATAATCAGGGTGGAGTCGGCGAAGAACGGGTCAATCACTGCGGTGGATGCGTCTGGCATCAGCACCATGTCGGACTCGTTAATGCCTTTCCAGCCGCCAATCGAGGAGCCGTCAAACATTTTGCCTTCTTCGAAGAATTCAGCATTCACCTGATGAGCAGGGATAGTGACGTGCTGTTCTTTACCTTTAGTATCGGTGAAGCGCAAATCAACAAACTTCACTTCGTGCTCGTTCAGCATCGTCAGTACGTGTTCAGCGGACATACTTTAACTCTCCTGGATTGGTCATGGTCGTCGTGGTAACGAAATCTGCAATTATTTTGGCCGTGTCGCCGTAAAAAAGATAAAGCGAAATCTGTGCCAACTTTTAAATTGCCCCTAAAAGGCGTTATCATGCGCACCATCGTGCAAAAGGGCTGCACCACGATGTGAATGTTGCACCAATATAGTGCTTCAATGGAAACATTAAGCACCATGTTGGTGCAATGACCTTTGGATAACCCTTTTTATGCTCCGTGAAAGCGATCACAAAGGGACTCTGCAATACTTGTTTGCGGAGGATGTTTGTGATCCTGTTTTGTAGTGCGATTAATCCGTGTACAATAACGCGCTATTTCTAATGCCTGAGGCAAAGTTGTGATCGAAAAATTGCGTAATATCGCCATCATCGCGCACGTAGACCATGGTAAAACCACCCTGGTAGACAAGCTGCTCCAACAATCCGGTACGTTCGACTCTCGTGCCGAAACCCAAGAGCGCGTGATGGACTCCAACGATTTGGAGAAAGAGCGTGGGATTACCATCCTCGCGAAAAACACCGCTATCAAATGGAATGATTACCGTATCAACATCGTTGATACCCCGGGGCACGCCGACTTCGGTGGTGAAGTTGAACGTGTAATGTCCATGGTAGACTCAGTGCTGCTGGTGGTTGACGCATTTGACGGCCCGATGCCGCAAACGCGCTTCGTAACCAAAAAAGCGTTTGCTTACGGCCTGAAGCCGATTGTTGTTATCAACAAAGTTGACCGCCCTGGCGCGCGTCCTGATTGGGTTGTGGATCAGGTATTCGATCTGTTCGTTAACCTCGACGCGACCGACGAGCAGCTGGACTTCCCGATCGTTTACGCTTCTGCGCTGAACGGTATCGCGGGTCTGGACCACGAAGATATGGCCACGTTCCTGCGCCGGACGTTGACCTTGACGGTCCGTTCCAGATGCAGATTTCTCAGCTCGATTACAACAGCTATGTTGGCGTTATCGGCATTGGCCGCATCAAGCGCGGTAAAGTGAAGCCGAACCAGCAGGTCACTATCATCGATAGCGAAGGCAAAACCCGCAACGCGAAAGTCGGTAAAGTGCTGGGCCACCTCGGTCTGGAACGTATCGAAACCGATCTGGCGGAAGCTGGCGATATCGTTGCGATCACGGGCCTTGGCGAACTGAACATTTCTGACACCGTTTGCGACACTCAAAACGTTGAAGCGCTGCCGGCACTCTCCGTTGATGAGCCGACCGTTTCTATGTTCTTCTGCGTTAACACCTCGCCGTTCTGCGGTAAAGAAGGTAAGTTCGTAACGTCTCGTCAGATCCTGGATCGTCTGAACAAAGAACTGGTACACAACGTTGCGCTGCGCGTAGAAGAAACCGAAGACGCCGATGCGTTCCGCGTTTCTGGTCGTGGCGAACTGCACCTGTCTGTTCTGATCGAAAACATGCGTCGTGAAGGTTTCGAACTGGCGGTATCCCGTCCGAAAGTTATCTTCCGTGAAATCGACGGTCGTAAACAAGAGCCGTATGAAAACGTGACTCTGGACGTTGAAGAACAGCATCAGGGTTCTGTAATGCAGGCGCTGGGCGAACGTAAAGGCGACCTGAAAAACATGAATCCAGACGGTAAAGGCCGCGTACGTCTCGACTACGTGATCCCAAGCCGTGGTCTGATTGGCTTCCGTTCTGAGTTCATGACCATGACTTCTGGTACTGGTCTGCTGTACTCCACCTTCAGCCACTACGACGACGTACGTCCGGGTGAAGTGGGTCAGCGTCAGAACGGCGTACTGATCTCTAACGGTCAGGGTAAAGCGGTCGCGTTCGCGCTGTTCGGTCTGCAGGATCGCGGTAAGCTGTTCCTCGGTCACGGTGCAGAAGTTTACGAAGGTCAGATTATCGGTATTCATAGCCGCTCTAACGACCTGACGGTAAACTGCCTGACCGGTAAGAAACTGACCAACATGCGTGCTTCCGGTACTGACGAAGCCGTTGTTCTGGTTCCGCCTATCCGCATGACTCTGGAACAAGCTCTGGAGTTCATCGATGATGACGAACTGGTAGAAGTGACTCCGACCTCTATCCGTATTCGTAAACGTCACCTGACGGAAAACGATCGTCGCCGCGCCAACCGCGCACCGAAAGACGATTAATTTCGTTTTTTAGTTATAAAAAACCTGCCATCGCTGGCAGGTTTTTTTTTACCTGTCGTGAGCGCACACCAATGCGAGTATCTCCCTTATAAGTCTGGGATTACGTCAATAGAGAGCTTTGTCACAATTATCTGCAAAGTCATACGCCGTTAATTGCTTTCTTTTTTGGCGTAAGCGTAAGATGCTTCATCTGGTTTAAACCAAAAGGATTAAACAATGGCGGAGAATCAATCCACCGTAGAAAATGCAAAAGAGAAACTGGATCGGTGGTTGAAAGATGGCATCACCACGCCGGGTGGAAAACTCCCTTCAGAAAGAGAGCTGGGAGAACTGCTGGGCATTAAACGTATGACGCTGCGCCAGGCGTTGTTGAACCTCGAGGCAGAATCCAAAATCTTCCGTAAGGATCGTAAGGGGTGGTTCGTGACCCAGCCGCGATTTAATTACAGTCCGGAGTTGTCGGCGAGCTTTCAGCGGGCCGCAATTGAGCAAGGACGAGAGCCTTCCTGGGGGTTTACCGAGAAAAACCGTACCAGCGATATTCCCGAGACGCTCGCGCCACTGATTGCAGTGACACCATCAACTGAACTCTATCGCATCACCGGCTGGGGGGCGCTGGAAGGACATAAAGTTTTCTATCACGAAACATATATTAATCCTGAAGTTGCTCCGGGTTTTATTGAACAACTTGAAAACCACTCATTTTCTGCAGTCTGGGAAAAGTGCTACCAAAAAGAGACGGTAGTAAAAAAATTGATTTTCAAACCCGTCAGAATGCCGGGCGATATCAGCAAGTATCTTGGCGGTTCTGCGGGTATGCCAGCGATCTTAATTGAAAAGCATCGCGCCGACCAGCAAGGCAATATTGTCCAGATAGATATTGAATATTGGCGATTTGAGGCCGTAGACCTCATCATTAATCTGTAGGTGTTTTATGGTGACAATAAATAACGCAAGAAAGATTCTACAACGTGTCGACACTCTTCCTCTTTATTTACATGCTTATGCCTTTCATTTAAATATGCGGCTGGAAAGAGTGTTGCCTGCTGATTTACTTGATATCGCAAGTGAAAATAATCTACGTGGCGTCAAAATCCATGTTCTGGATGGCGAGCGTTTTTCTCTTGGTAATATGGACGATAAAGAACTCTCTGCCTTTGGAGATAAAGCCCGCCGTCTGAACCTTGATATTCATATTGAAACCAGCGCCTCAGATAAGGCATCTATTGACGAAGCCGTCGCCATTGCGTTGAAAACTGGGGCATCGTCCGTACGTTTTTATCCACGTTATGAAGGTAATTTGCGCGACGTATTATCGATCATCGCTAACGACATTGCCTATGTACGGGAAACGTATCAGGACAGCGGCCTGACTTTTACGATCGAACAGCATGAAGATTTAAAAAGCCATGAGCTGGTGTCGCTGGTCAAAGAAAGTGAGATGGAATCTCTTTCCTTACTGTTTGATTTTGCGAACATGATCAATGCAAATGAGCATCCCATCGACGCTTTAAAAACGATGGCGCCGCATATTACCCAGGTCCATATCAAAGATGCCTTGATCGTTAAAGAACCGGGTGGCCTGGGTCATAAAGCCTGTATTTCAGGTCAGGGTGATATGCCGTTCAAAGCGTTATTAACGCACCTTATATGCCTGGGTGATGATGAGCCGCAGGTGACGGCATATGGCCTGGAAGAAGAGGTTGATTACTATGCGCCGGCGTTCCGCTTTGAAGACGAAGATGATAATCCGTGGATCCCTTATCGCCAGATGAGTGAAACACCATTGCCAGAAAATCATTTACTGGATGCGCGGTTACGTAAAGAAAAAGAAGATGCAATTAATCAGATAAATCATGTGCGTAACGTACTACAACAAATCAAACAAGAGGCAAACCATCTTCTGAACCACTAATAAGTTTTAACTCATACGCAGTTAATAAAACCATTCCATATGAATGGTCGGTATCTTATTGCCTTTAAAACAGTGATTTTAAAAATCGCTTAGGGGATGTTATGCTCACGAAAAAGAAATGGGCGTTATTTAGTCTATTAACATTGTGTGGCGGTACAATTTATAAATTACCGTCGCTGAAAGATGCGTTTTATATCCCGATGCAGGAATATTTCCATTTGACCAATGGTCAAATTGGTAATGCTATGTCGGTAAACTCATTTGTCACGACAGTGGGTTTTTTTCTGTCTATTTATTTTGCCGATAAACTACCGCGCAGATACACCATGTCATTCTCACTCATTGCGACAGGATTACTGGGTGTTTATTTGACGACAATGCCGGGGTATTGGGGCATCCTCTTTGTCTGGGCGCTATTTGGCGTTACTTGCGACATGATGAACTGGCCGGTCTTGCTCAAGTCGGTAAGTCGATTGGGCAATAGCGAACAACAAGGTCGGTTGTTTGGCTTCTTCGAAACAGGGCGTGGCATTGTCGATACCGTGGTGGCATTTTCTGCGTTGGCAGTATTTACCTGGTTTGGCAGTGGCTTATTGGGTTTTAAAGCAGGCATCTGGTTCTATTCCCTTATTGTGATTGCCGTAGGCATTATTATTTTCTTTGTCCTGAATGACAAAGAAGAGGCACCGTCCGTTGAGGTGAAAAAAGAAGACGGAGCATCGCAAAACACCAGTATGACCTCGGTGCTGAGAGACAAAACCATCTGGCTTATCGCTTTTAACGTCTTCTTCGTTTACGCGGTTTACTGTGGCCTGACATTCTTCATTCCATTCCTGAAAAACATCTATCTATTGCCCGTTGCGCTGGTGGGGGCTTACGGCATCATTAACCAATACTGTCTGAAAATGATTGGTGGACCGATTGGTGGCATGATTTCAGATAAGATCCTGAAATCGCCGAGTAAATATCTATGCTACACCTTTATCATCAGTACCGCTGCGCTCGTACTGTTGATTATGCTGCCGCACGAAAGTATGCCGGTCTATTTAGGGATGGCATGTACGCTGGGCTTTGGCGCGATAGTCTTTACACAGCGAGCCGTATTTTTTGCACCTATCGGCGAAGCAAAAATTGCTGAAAATAAAACAGGCGCGGCGATGGCGTTGGGTAGCTTTATTGGTTACGCCCCGGCGATGTTCTGCTTCAGTCTGTATGGCTACATTCTGGATTTAAATCCGGGGATTATTGGCTACAAAATCGTGTTTGGCATTATGGCCTGCTTCGCATTCTGTGGTGCGGTGGTTTCCGTAATGCTGGTTAAGCGTATTAGCCAACGTAAGAAAGAGATGCTGGCGGCTGAAGCTTAATTAATGGCCGGATGTGCTTAATCCGGCCAACGAAAACCGTATCAACCGTAGGCCGGATAAGGCGTTTACGCCGCATCCGGCAGTTTCACATCAGAAGAAATACTTCGTCCCGATACGGATCTGGTTTTGCTCGCGGTGGTACGGTTCGACGTTGCGGTCTAACCAGCGCAATTCGAAATAAGGGAGCCAGTGTTCATTAATACGGTAACGGAAGGTGTTAGTGATTTCCCAATGATGATCTTTCCCGTTGCTACTATTAAAGTCATTCACTCGCATGAAGTAATGTGGCTCAAATGTATAGGAAAATTTATCGGTGATTTTAAAATTCCAGTAGGTGCCAATTTCATAGGTGTCATTATTATCCAGTTCCCCGCTCAAATCTGTTGAACTATAGTTATTATGGTTATAGCGATTTCGTACTGTCAGATTAAACCATGGTACAAATTTATAGTTGACGTCCAGATACACTGCACCACCCGAACCGATACTCTTATCATTAATTAAGCCACCGGGCTGGATGGTTAATTTATCGGTTGGTTTGAATAAAGGATACCAACCTTCAATTTCATTATAGCCATGTTTTAGTTCATCTTCTCGCTGAAAGGTGTAGGTATTGGTTAACATAATACCCGCGCCCATATCGAAGTTATAACCCACACGTAGCATAACCTCGCCCTGATCGGAGGCAAGATTATATGCCTCCCTGTTTTCGACGTATGCGCCAGCAAATACCGAGGCAGAGGTCAGAGAAGATAATAAAATTATTGCATTAATCTTTTTCATAATAAGTCCATTTTTTAAACGTAGGGAGGCCGCCACCCACCAGGATGGAAATAGCGGCTATTGACATTTATAACGTTACGGAAGCCGTTTTTTCTTCTGTCGCCATCTCTTTATTTTTGCGTTGGTTGATTTCCTCAATAATCAATGCAAACCGTTTTTCATTGAGTGTGTAAAAGAATCCCATCGTCAATGCAGCAATAATTGCCAGTGCACAAGGCCAGATAAAAATGAGCTGACGCAAACCCTGTAATGTCGCATCGCTTTGCGCGATGTTGGGAACATAACCAATTTGCGTCAGCATAATGCCTGGCAAGAAGCCAGCAAGTGCGGCAGAAATTTTACGAAAGAAGGTATAACCGGTATAAACAGAACCTTCGGCACGAATACCGGTTTTCCATTCACCGTAATCTACGGTATCTGGTACCAGTGCCCAGTTCAGGCTGTTTACAAAGGCCGTGCCAAAAAAGGCGACACAAGAGAACATGACGAAAGTGAAAGAGTTACTTCCCCAGAAATAATTCAGGATATCACCCACCGCCCATAGCACCATGCCAGCTAAATAAACCTGTTTTTTACCAAAACATTTTACAGTTACTGGCACCAGTAATACGCCGACGAGGATGCATCCCATACTGAAGAATCCCATCCACGACAATAAATTAATATCATTCAGCACATACTGGGTGTAATAGACCTGAATCGCCAGTTTGATATTAAATGCCGCCAGAGTACACAGGTTAGCAATGCATAAAACCAGCAATGGTGGATTACGAAATATCGCGCAAAAAGATTTGAGAATACTGGCTTTATGTCCGGTTGGCGCTGTGTCCACATAATGCTCTTTGACGCCTCTGTAGCACAGCATCATAAAAATAAAGCCGCCAATGGAGAACATAAGTGCCGCACAGGCATAACCGACGGTTGAGTCAGAAAAAAGCGACTGCAACGGAATAAACGCCACGGTACAAATCAATAGCCCTATGGTTGCACCACCCTGGCGGTAAGCCGCGAGCTGCGCGCGCTCATTCGGGTTTTTGGTAATTGCCGGGATCATCGCACCATACGAGCAGTTCATCAGACTGTATGAAAGTCCAAACATCATAAACAGCGCGGTGGCAATCGTCGTTTTAACCGGCAAACAAAAGGTGGTGGCGATAAACTGGAGCGTTGCAATTAACGCCGCCGGAACTGCTGCATATAAAATAAAGGGACGAAATTTGCCTTTAGGCCCAATATTTTTCCGCGAGTCGAGTAAAAATCCGGTGAGCATATCGGTAAACGCGGTAAAAAACTTCGCCACCAGAAAGATAATCCCGCCATAGTAAGCAGGCATCCCTAATTCATCGGTATAAAATTTGAGGAGATACAGAGTACCGATGCAGAGCATTAAATTCGAACCGACGTCGCCCATACCATAGGCGATTTTTTCCCGCAGATTCAGTTTTAATGTCAGTGGATTATGGTCAGACATAATCACTCCTTATAACGCCCCGCAGGGCGTCGTTTATTATTATTACGTCGTGCGTTTACGGGCTTCTATCTCTTCCACAATGCGGACATACATCTTCTCGTTCAGGCTGTAGAAGCAACCCATCGCCACAATGGTGACTACCGCCAGTGCGCTTGGGTAGATGAAGATCAACTGGCGTAACCCTTCAATGGTGTGGTCAGCCTGTGCGACGTTCGGCACATAGCCAATTTGCGTCAGCATCCAGCCGGGGAAGAAACCAGCCAGCGCCTGAGACACTTTGCGAAAGAAGGTGAAGCCGGTGTAGACCGTGCCTTCCGAACGCACGCCGGTGCGCCACTCGCCGTACTCGACGGTGTCGGAAACCAGCGCCCAGTTCAGGCTGTTAACAAACGCTGAGCCGAAGAACGCCAGGCAGGAGAACGCCACAAAGCTGACCGAGCCGCCGCCGAAGAAATAGTTGAGCAGATCGCCCAGCACCCAAATCAGCAGGCCGCCGATATAGACCTTCTTCTTACCAAAACGTCTGACTGCGCCAGGCATCAGGAACACGCCGATGAAAATACAGCCCATGCTGAAAAATCCCATATACGACAACAGGATGGGATCGTTAAGTACGTACTGGGTGTAATAGACCTGAATGGCGAGCTTGACGTTAAACGCCCCTAAGGTGCAGAGGTTGGCAATACACAGAATGAACAGTGGGCGGTTACCGGCAATTGCGCGGAAAGATTGCAACAGGCCAGGCTTTTGCGCCGGATTGGTTGGTTGGGTTTCGACATAACGCTCTTTCACGCCTGAGTAGCAGATCCACATAAACAGCAGGCCGAACAGTGAAAACAGCGTGGCGGCGAAGATATAGCCAAGTTGCTGATTACCCTCGATAAGATTCATCACTGGCACGAATCCCACCGTGCACAGCAGCAGGCCCAGCGTAGCGCCGCCCTGACGCCATGCCGCCAGTGAGGCGCGTTCGTTGGGGTTTTTGGTGATAGCGGGAACCATTGCGCCGTAGGAGCAGTTCATCATGCTGAAAAACAGTCCGTAAAGCATAAACAGAATAGTGGCCATCACCGTTTTACCGGTGACATCAAACGGTGTGCCGACAAAGTTGGCGATCGCCAGTAAGGTGACCGGGAATGACGCATACAGAATAAAAGGACGGAACTTACCTTTTGGACCGATCTTGCGTCGGGAATCCAACATAATGCCGGTACCCATATCGGTAAACGCAGTAAAGAATTTTGAAATCAAAAAGATAATGCCGCCATAGGTGCCTGGCAGCCCCAGAACGTCGGTATAAAACTTCAAAAGATAAAGCGTACCGATATCCAGCAGGATGTTAGAGGCCAGGTCGCCAATACCGTAAGAGAGTTTCTCTTTAAAGGGCAGGCGTAAAGTTGCTGGATCTTCCGTTGTGATGTGACTCATCGATGTTCTCCCTTTGCCCATGAGTTTCCCCACGGGCGGATGTGATTAGATGCTTTTTAACGACGCGAACAGTGCCGCCCATTCGCTATCGGCGCGATAAAAGACCGGCGGCTTGCCGATGGGCGCATTAACGGTAACTTCCCCGCCCCGGAACGCTTCACCCGTCCAGGCGTGGACCCAGTTATCCTCCGGCAGATAGAGCGTCCAGTCGCTACGGCCTTCTTCATGCACCGGAGCGACCAGAATGTCGCGACCTAACAGGTACTGATATTTCAGGGTGTAAGTGTGCGCATCGTCTTCGTAATGCAGGAACAGCGGGCGCATAACCGGCAGGCCGGACTTCGCATTCAGCGCGACAGCCTCTTTCAGGTAAGGTTTCAGGGTGGTGAAGACGGAGGTCATACGGGCAAAATGGGCGATAGTTTCTGCGTCGCCGTCAAACTGCCAGTTGTCGCCAGGACGGTTACCTTCGTGGGTGCGCATCATCGGCGTGAAGGCGCTGAAATCGCACCAGCGCAGCAGCAGCTCTTTGCTGCGCTTCATCTCAAACAGGGTGGTGTAACCGCCAATGTCGCTGTGGTGCAGGCCATGTCCGGTCATTGCCAGCGACAGCGCCGCCGGGACAACCGACGCCAGGCCATCGTCGAGACTCCAGTCGACGTTCTGGTCGCCCGCCCACATCATGGTGGAGTATTTCTGGCTACCGGTAGAACCGGCGCGCATAAAGAAAAGGATCTCGCCGAGCTTGCCCGTTTCTTCAAGGGCTTCGTAGTTACATTTCGCCCACAGCGCGGGCCAGGCGTTATGCATAATTTCGGCGCTGATGCCGTTATGCAGGTAAGTGTCGGTGGGCAGATACTCGCCGAAGTCAGCCATCCAGCCGCCGCAGCCGAGTTCAATCATGTTCTTTTTGATCACTTCCTTGAACCAGGCGTAGGCTTCTGGATTAGTGAGATCGACAACGCCGCCGTAAAACTCGCCAAACTCCACCAGATAGTCACCGCCAGAGGCATCTTTTGCCAGATAGCCGTGTTGTGCCGCTTCTTCGCAGAGATCTTTATCGCTGGCAACATACGGGTTGATATAGGCCAGGAACTGCACGCCCTCCTGATTCCACTGCTTAATGCGTGAATCCAGTTGCGGGTAGTTTTCGCTGTTCCACTTCCAGTTCCACATCACGCGTTTGCCAAAAGAGGTCATACGAATACCGGACCAGTCCTGCGCCCAGATGCCGTTGACCTTCACGCCCGCGTTACGCATGGTGTCCAGTTTCTTCTGGCACACTTCCGTCCCGCCCTGAATGCCGAGCGTTACTCCGTCATAAATCCAGTCGGGCAGTTCTGGCTGGCGTCCCAGCAGGGCGGTTAATTTTTCCAGCAGGGAAATGTATGTGTCAGCACATTCAAAACGCAGCGTTGCTTTGTCTTCCCACAGCGCCAGTTCATGGTATTCCGGGGCACTAAAGTCGAAGTTCATATAGCAACTGTTATCAACATGGCAGTAATACTTCTGCGTGCTGACAAACGTAGGCTGTGGGAAGAAAGTCCAGTAATAGTCGCCGCCCGCATTTTCTTTGCAGTCGGCCTGCCAGGTGACATAGGTTTGTTTGTTGCGACCAACGCCTTGTTCACTGGTCCATAGCGGGAACGGTTTGCCGCGCAGATCGAAGTAGGAAAACTGTTCGCCGCAGCCGTAGATATGGTCCTCTGGTTGAGCGGCAAGGCGCAGCCAGATACGGTTGTGGTTAAGGTTGTCGTTTTGTAGTTCCAGCAATAAACGGCCCTGATCGTCGGCAGAGATATTCAGCGTGGCGCTAATGTCAGAACCACGGCTGAAATGAATTAACCAACCATCCGGTGACTGGCTGACGATGGCGTCGGTAAGCGCAATTTTCTCCTGTAGTTTATCTTTAATGCTGAAATTACCGCGGAACATATCGATATCCGCTATACCTGAGCCAATCCATAAACAAGGATTATCTTTGCTATGGGTTAAAATAAGACGTTGTTGAAAATGTAGGGTAAAACTGTCGTTATTCTGATGAAATTGAAAATCTAATAACTGTGGACGTGGCGTATCCATAACTAATCTCCATAGAGTTGAGAACGAGATTGTTGCCTTCCTGTTATTACAGGCTTATGTAAAATGATTCTCATAAAACTGATATATAAAAACTTTACAGAAGCTGAGCTGTTTTTAACTTAATAAATTGAAGATACATAATGTTGCCTTTAGCGAGTGAAATGTTCTTCAATGATTTTGACTGCTAATCAATACAAGTTATTTTCTCTGTCCGTAAATGTTAAAAAACAGGCGGTGCGGTTTTCCTGGTTCCAGTAATAATAAGTCGATACCTGAATTAAAGGCGTTAGGCGGGCAACTCATAGGTTCAACTGCCAGTCCCTGACGCTGTAATTTTTCACCGCTATAAATTTGTACCCAGGGTTGATCGCAACAAAGGCTAACCGAAAGCGCCTGTTGTGGATGGGTAATGGTTATTTCCCACAGATCATTAGCGGTTTTAAAGGTGTGGTCGATTTTTGTCGCGGCTATTGTTTTCGCCTGCGTGAAATTTAAATCCAGCTCATCAACGTGGTGAAGCGTTGTCGGATTTACGTGTTCATCAACGGCATAAACCTGGTTTGCCGGAAGCTGGAACAGATATTCATCAACAGATGTTAAGTTGCAGGTTAAATAAGTATGAATACCCACGCCATAAGGCGCTGCGACAGTGCCGATATTCTGGCTTGCGATCTCAACGGAAAGACCCGTGTGTGCGTTGAGCGAATAAACAACTTGTGAAGCCAGCATAAACGGATAGCCGTAACTGGGCGGCAGAAAAGCTGTCAGGGTAACGCTGGTGGCGGTTAATTCACTAATTTGCCAGTCTCGCCAGGCAAGCAGCCCGTGAATAGCGGCTTTTGAACTATGTTCATTAATGGGTAACTGATATTCCTGCCCCTGATAGCGGTAACAGCCGTTGGCGATCCGGTTCGGCCACGGAATAAGCACTTTACCCAGATGCGCCAGCGGCATCTCTTCGGGTTTGTGCGGGATGACTAAATGACAACCCTGAAAGGTTAATTCAGCCAGACCAGCACCGACGGTCACAATGGTCGCGTGATAATCCCCCGCGGCAAGTGAAACGGTCTGTCCACTGCAATGCATATTGGTGATTTGCATACAAGGCACCTTAATTAACGACATACAGCCTCCCGTGAGGCTGATGTCAAACCCAAAAACTGCACCGGACGGTCCCCTCGCCCCTTTGGGGAGAGGGTTAGGGTGAGGGGAAAACCCGCACCCTATTTTCAGATCAGTTATTTCGCATTAATATCCAGCAGACCCGCTGCAACCGCTGGAGCCATGCCGGGCGCTAACGGGATACGCGGGATCACCAGGCAATGCAGCAGGTGATAAATATCCTGTTTGCCGTCCCAGACTTTGGTGGTGACCTTATTGTCCGCATCCAGCTCCTGCCACCAGGAACCATTTTCATAGTCCATCAGGTACTTAATGCAGTACTCCCACCATGTTTGATACCAGGTTTCATACTGGCGATCGCCAGTGACGGTGTAGAGCGCGTAGGCCGTACCCATTGCTTCGACGATAGGCCAACGTACACGTTCGCGGACCACCGGTTTTCCTTCCCAGTCAACGGTATAAACAATCCCGTCCGCGCCATCGGGTGCCCAGGCATCGCGCACGGTGGCGTTAAACAGACCTTTGGCATCTTCTAGCAGCCATGCTGGTGGTTGTTCGCAACGGGCTTCCAGGGCAGCATGGATGTGCAGCATTAAACGGCCCCATTCGATCCAGTGGCCTGGTGTACCTCCGAACGCGCGGAAGCGATGCGCCGGGTTATCTTTGTTGTAATCCGGCAGCGGATTCCACTGGGTATCGAAGTGTTCGTTAACGCGATAATGATTATTTCTGGCGACGTCGTGGATAATCACGGAAGCCACGCGAATCGCGCGATCCAGCCATTTTTTGTCGTGAGTGACGTCATAAACAATCAAGAAAGCTTCCACCGCGTGCATATTGGCATTGCCGCCGCGGTACTCTTCGGTTTTGCTGAAGGCTTCGTCCCAGGATTCCAGGCACATCTGCTCTTCTTCGCTCCAGAAATATTTCTCGATAATTTCAATGGTGTAATCGAGCAGCTTGCGCGCTTCCGGGTGACCCGTTGTGACGGCGCTGGCGGCACCCAGCAGAGCAAAGAAGTGTTGATAGCCCTGTTTGGAGGCATCCACCACGCCCTCGTCATTCACGCAGGCATACCAGCCGCCATATTTTTTATCACGCAGTGCGCCGTTCATGGCTTTGATACCGTGATCAACCAACGAGTAAGCGCCAGGTCGACCCATCGCCGCAGCAACGGAATAAACGTGTAACATACGAGCGGTGATCCACAGATGGGTGCCCATCTCTTCTTTGATTTGCCCTTTATTGCCTAACCAGCCAAAACCAGTCGGCACTACTGAATTTTTACCAAAATCAAAGATGCGGTCGGTTTCCTGTTCCAGCCAACGGTTGTGGCTTAGGGTGTTAAACCATTTCATTCCTTTTATCCTCATCTTAGCGGCGTTTAGCCATCATTTCGTCGACGATATCGCCAAGTTGTTGTAATTTCGGTGCGCAAACGTCACGCAGCATCAGCTCGTTGTCTGGTAAACCGACGACCGATGCCAGGAATCCCGATGCGCCCGCCGTCATTGCCACGCGTACGGCACGCGGGAACAGTTTTTCGTCGACACCGGAAGAGAGGATCACCCATGGCATATTGATATGGTCATTCAGACGTTGTGAAGCACAGAGAAGCTCTTGTTGCGGACCTTTGCCATAAAGCGGCATTTCAACTTTGTAGAGGTCAGCGCCACTGTCGCCCAGCTCTTTGGCGGCATCGATGATCGCTTGTTCGCGATCGAATTTATCGCCACGACGCGGTGGGCGGACGACTGGCTCAATGATGCTTACCAGACCGTGTGAGTGGCACAGTTCGTTGAACTCTTTCACCATATCCAGACGTTGCTGCGCATCTTCATCACTACGCCACAGCACCAGCAGTTTTAAGGCTTTGCCACCGTCTTGTTTGATCTGTAGCGGATTGATTTTGCGGTCAATAACCACGCTATCGACCGGAATACCGTTGCCAGGAATGAACTCATCGGCGGCGACAATCATGGCGCAACTTTTGGCAATCGCGTTTTGCTCAACCACCTGGCGGTAGCAGAATTGTTGATCTACCAGAATCGCCGAGGCATAAGGCGAGAGGGCCTTTGCAGCGTTAACTTTGAAATCAGTTAAAACGCTATCGGCTACCGGAGCGGGTGCCCCAGCCGCGGCAAACATCATGCGCATGGCTTCGCGCTGATCGACCGCCAGCATGGCAAAACCGCCCGATGCGCGCGTAATGTCGTTGATGGTGTACTTATTCATTCATTTATTCCTTTATCCAGTCGTTACATTTTTACTTTGGCAGTCATCCCGGCACTGACACGGACCTGTTCCAGAATGGCGGACCAGTCCTGGCGACCGCGACCCGCTGCGCGCGCCTGGCTATAAACCTCCCGTGAGGCGGCCCCCAGCGGCATTGGCACATGCAGCTGGTTGGCGACATCAAGGGCGATGCCAAGATCCTTATGGGCAAGATCGATCATGAAGGCGGGAGAAAGATCTCCGCTGAGGACTTTGTTTGGCCAGGAAGTGGTGAAGTGACCTTTACCGGCGGCGGTACCGCTCATCACTTTGACTGCAACATCCAAGGGAAGATTCAGGGCTTCGCACAAAACGGCGGCTTCTGCCGAAAGCGCATTGAGCGCGATGCTCATGTAGTTGTTGATGAGCTTAACGCGGATCCCCATGCCCGGACCGCCAGCGTTGATCAACTCACTGCCCATCGCCATCAGGATCGGTGTGGCACGTTCAACTTGTTCAGCGGTGCCGCCAGCCAGCAGTAACAGAGTACCGGTAATGGCATTTGCAGAAGTACGGCCTACCGGAACATCCATCATGCTGAAGCCTTTGGCTTGCATATCGGCAATCAATTTATCGGTTTGCAGCGGATGGATGGTGGACATATCAATGACCAGCGCATCGGTAGATAAGCCTTCGCAAACGCCGTTTTCACCGAACAACACGCTGCGCACCAGATCGCCATTCGGCAACATGGTAATGATAAATTCGGCATCTTTAGCGGCCTGCGCCGGGTTGGCGGCGGGAGTCGCACCTTTGTCTACCAGATGCCGCACAGCTTCGGCGTTCAGATCAAAGACGCGAAGTTGATGCCCTTGCTGCAATAAATTGCTCGCCATTGGCGAACCCATTTGTCCTAAACCGATAAACGCGATTGCTGCCATAACCCTCTCCTGAATACAGTGATGTCACTTTTTGTCATTTATGACATGCTTTGCTTGTCTGTTTTTGATCGTATTTGTAATTTATCGTCAAAAAATTGACAGCCGTCACTTTTTAAACAATTGGTGAAATTAAAATGAACGCATCCCAAAATGTTTAAGGAATGACCATGATTCGTGTTGCTTGTGTAGGTATAACCGTGATGGATCGCATCTATTACGTGGAAGGGTTACCGACGGAGAGCGGTAAATACGTGGCGAGAAATTATACGGAAGTTGGTGGCGGGCCAGCGGCGACGGCAGCGGTTGCGGCGGCAAGGCTGGGGGCGCAGGTCGATTTTATTGGTCGCGTAGGTGATGACGACACGGGCAACAGCCTGCTGGCAGAGCTGGAATCCTGGGGCGTTAACACCCGTTACACCAAACGGTATAACCAGGCGAAATCTTCGCAATCCGCCATCATGGTGGATACCAAAGGCGAGCGGATAATCATTAACTACCCCAGCCCGGATCTGCTGCCTGACGCAGAGTGGTTGGAGGAAATTGATTTCTCTCAGTGGGATGTTGTGCTGGCAGATGTACGCTGGCACGACGGCGCTAAAAAAGCCTTCACCCTGGCCCGTCAGGCGGGTGTGATGACCGTTCTGGACGGGGACATTACGCCGCAGGATATCAGTGAGCTGGTGGCATTAAGCGATCACGCGGCCTTTTCAGAACCGGGTCTGGCGCGCTTAACGGGCGTGAAAGAGATGGCCAGTGCGCTAAAACAGGCACAAACGCTCACAAATGGTCATGTCTATGTGACCCAGGGTAGCGCAGGCTGCGACTGGCTGGAAAATGGTGGGCGTCAGCATCAACCGGCCTTCAAAGTTGATGTGGTAGATACCACAGGTGCGGGTGATGTTTTTCACGGCGCTTTGGCGGTGGCGCTGGCAACAAGTGGGGATTTAGCGGAGTCAGTCCGCTTCGCCAGCGGTGTAGCGGCGTTAAAATGCACACGTCCCGGTGGACGAGCCGGGATCCCTGACTGTGATCAAACCCGATCTTTTTTGTCACTTTTTGTATAAAATGCCAGGGTGATGGTTTTTCGAGGAATTTTCATGAGCCTTACCGAACTAACCGGTAACCCGCGGCACGACCAACTCCTCATGCTGATCGCCGAGCGTGGGTATATGAATATTGATGAGCTGGCAAATCTGCTGGATGTCTCCACGCAGACGGTCCGCCGGGATATTCGTAAATTAAGCGAGCAAGGCCTGATTACGCGCCATCACGGTGGCGCGGGTCGGGCTTCCAGCGTCGTTAATACGGCGTTCGAGCAGCGTGAGGTTTCGCAAACCGAGGAAAAAAAAGCGATTGCCGAAGCGGTGGCAGACTATATTCCTGATGGTTCAACAATATTTATCACCATTGGTACGACTGTTGAGCATGTTGCCCGGGCGTTACTTAACCATAATCATTTGCGGATAATCACCAACAGCCTGCGTGTGGCGCATATTCTTTACCACAACCCGCGCTTTGAAGTGATGGTGCCCGGCGGTACGTTGCGCTCTCATAATAGCGGGATCATTGGCCCTTCAGCGGCGTCCTTTGTGGCTGATTTTCGTGCTGATTATCTGGTAACAAGCGTTGGGGCGATTGAGAGCGATGGCGCGTTGATGGAGTTTGATGTAAACGAAGCTAACGTGGTGAAAACGATGATGGCGCACGCGAGAAATATTCTGCTGGTCGCCGATCACACTAAGTATCATGCTTCGGCGGCGGTTGAAATTGGTAACGTGGCACAGGTCACTGCGCTCTTTACCGACGAGCTGCCGCCCGCTGCGCTAAAATCACGCTTACAAGACAGCCAAATTGAAATCATTCTTCCTCAGGAAGACGCGTAGATTTTTGTGACCGTTAACCTGGCTTCATACCTTGCCACATAGCCAAACCCATCCTTTCCCGCTACAGTTAATTTCTTGTGGCGCGAAAGGAGGCAAAAATGCTCTATATCTTTGATTTAGGTAATGTGATTGTCGATATCGACTTTAACCGTGTGCTGGGAGCCTGGAGCGATTTAACGCGTATTCCGCTGGCATCGCTTAAGAAGAGTTTTCATATGGGGGAGGCGTTTCATCAGCATGAGCGTGGGGAAATTAGCGACGAAGCGTTCGCAGAGGCGCTGTGTCATGAGATGGCTCTACCGCTAAGCTACGAGCAGTTCTCTCACGGCTGGCAGGCGGTGTTTGTTGCGCTGCGCCCGGAAGTGATCGCCATCATGCATAAACTGCGTGAGCAGGGGCATCGCGTGGTGGTGCTTTCCAATACCAACCGCCTGCATACCACCTTCTGGCCGGAAGAATACCCGGAAATTCGTGATGCTGCTGACCATATCTATCTGTCGCAAGATCTGGGGATGCGCAAACCTGAAGCACGAATTTACCAGCATGTTTTGCAGGCGGAAGGTTTTTCACCCAGCGATACGGTCTTTTTCGACGATAACGCCGATAATATAGAAGGAGCCAATCAGCTGGGCATTACCAGTATTCTGGTGAAAGATAAAACCACCATCCCGGACTATTTCGCGAAGGTGTTATGCTAAAAACCATTCAGGACAAAGCCAGGCACCGTACCCGTCCACTATGGGCCTGGCTAAAACTACTCTGGCAACGCATTGATGAGGACAACATGACAACCCTGGCAGGTAACCTTGCCTATGTGTCGTTGCTCTCATTAGTGCCGCTGGTTGCCGTTGTTTTTGCGCTTTTCGCCGCTTTTCCCATGTTTTCCGACGTCAGCATTCAGTTACGTCACTTTATTTTTGCCAACTTTCTGCCTGCTACTGGCGATGTTATTCAGCGGTATATCGAACAATTTGTTGCCAATTCCAACAAGATGACCGCCGTTGGGGCGTGCGGGCTGATCGTCACCGCGTTATTGCTGATGTACTCCATCGATAGCGCGTTGAATACCATCTGGCGCAGTAAACGAGCGCGACCAAAAATTTACTCGTTCGCCGTGTACTGGATGATTTTAACGCTGGGGCCGCTGCTGGCAGGGGCCAGTCTGGCGATCAGTTCCTATTTGCTCTCCCTGCGCTGGGCGAGCGATCTCAATACTGTCATCGACAACGTGCTGCGTATTTTTCCGCTGCTGTTGTCGTGGATCTCCTTCTGGTTGCTGTACAGCATTGTTCCTACCATCCGCGTACCTAACCGCGACGCGATTGTCGGCGCGTTTGTCGCCGCGCTCCTGTTCGAAGCAGGAAAGAAAGGTTTCGCGCTTTATATCACCATGTTCCCGTCATATCAGCTCATTTACGGTGTGCTGGCGGTGATCCCCATTCTCTTTGTTTGGGTCTACTGGACATGGTGTATCGTCTTGCTTGGCGCGGAAATTACTGTCACTCTCGGGGAATACCGCAAACTAAAACAAGCAGCTGAACAAGAAGAAGACGACGAACCATGATTGCATTAATTCAACGCGTAACCCGTGCCAGCGTCACCGTGGAGGGAGAAGTGACGGGCGAAATTGGCGCGGGACTTTTGGTGTTATTGGGTGTCGAAAAGGATGACGACGAACAGAAAGCAAACCGTCTGTGCGAGCGTGTGCTCGGCTACCGCATCTTTAGCGATGCCGAAGGCAAGATGAATCTCAACGTGCAACAGGCGGGCGGCAGTGTACTGGTGGTTTCCCAGTTTACCCTCGCCGCAGATACCGAACGAGGGATGCGCCCAAGTTTCTCCAAAGGCGCATCACCGGATCGCGCAGAGGCGTTATATGACTATTTCGTCGAACGCTGCCGCCAGCAAGAGATGAACACGCAAACAGGACGCTTCGCTGCCGATATGCAGGTATCGCTGGTCAATGATGGCCCCGTGACATTCTGGTTGCAGGTATGAGCCAGCTTCCAGGGTTGTCACGGGAAACAAGAGAGAGTATCGCTATGTATCACCTTCGGGTTCCACAAACAGAAGAAGAATTAGAGCGTTACTATCAGTTTCGCTGGGAAATGTTGCGTAAGCCCCTGCATCAACCAAAAGGTTCGGAACGCGACGCGTGGGATGCGATGGCGCATCACCAGATGGTCGTCGACGAGCAGGGTAATCTGGTGGCGGTAGGCCGACTGTATATTAATGCCGACAATGAAGCGTCCATTCGCTTTATGGCCGTTCACCCGGACGTGCAGGACAAAGGGTTAGGAACGCTGATGGCGATGACCCTGGAGTCGGTGGCGCGTCAGGAAGGCGTTAAGCGCGTGACCTGTAGCGCCCGTGAAGACGCGGTGGAGTTTTTCGCCAAGCTGGGGTTTGTTAATCAGGGAGAAATCACCACGCCAACCACCACGCCGATTCGCCATTTTTTGATGATTAAGCCCGTCGCCACTCTGGATGATATTTTGCATCGCGGCGACTGGTGCGCGCAGCTGCAACAGGCGTGGTACGAACATATCCCGCTTAGTGAAAAAATGGGCGTGCGTATTCAACAATATACCGGGCAAAAATTTATCACCACCATGCCGGAAACCGGCAATCAGAATCCGCACCATACGCTGTTTGCCGGGAGTTTATTCTCGCTGGCGACGCTCACCGGTTGGGGGCTTATCTGGCTGATGCTGCGCGAACGCCATCTCGGCGGAACGATTATTCTGGCGGATGCGCATATCCGCTACAGCAAGCCGATTAGCGGTAAACCTCATGCGGTAGCCGACCTTGGTGCCTTAAGCGGCGATCTCGACCGTCTGGCGCGCGGACGAAAAGCACGGGTGCAGATGCAAGTTGAAATCTTTGGCGACGAGACGCCGGGTGCAGTGTTTGAAGGCACGTATATCGTTCTGCCCGCGAAGCCATTTGGCCCGTATGAAGAGGGCGGGAACGAAGAAGAGTAGGGGCGTTTTACTTGACTGAAAAGGTTTTCAATCTGAAAACCTTTTCAGGGCCCAGGTCCGAAGTTACCTTCCCGCTCTCCAGGCAACATCCCGTAGTGCCGATCGCGCGGCCTCGCTGATACCACCTAACTGAAAAAATCCGTGGATAACGCCAAGGTAGCGTTGGCAGGTGCATTGCACTCCTTGCCCTGTCATGCGGTGATACAACGCTTCACCTTCATCGCAAAGTGGGTCGTATTCAGCGGTAATGATATGTACAGGTGGCAAGCCATTGAAATCATCGCGCCAAAGAGGGCTGGCTTCAGGATGCCTGCGTTCAATGCCTGGCAGATACATCTCAAAGCCGCTCAGTAAAGTGTCGCGTGTGATGATGTAATCGTGACCATTGCGTATGTAGCTTTCGAAATGCGCAGTCGCATCAAGCATAGGATAAATTAAGATGAGTTGTGCCGGTTGCCACTCGCCAGCACGCTTTAATCGCAAAGCAGTTACCAGCGCCAGATGTCCGCCCGCACTGTCACCGGCAAGAGTTATACGTTGTTTATCAACGCCGAGTCGTTCGGCGTGTTGCCAGACTATTTCTGCACCTCGTTGCGCATCATCATGGGCGGCGGGGAAAGTATGTTCCGGTGCCAGCCGATACTGGACGGCAATAACCCGACATTGCCCGTAATAGGCTAACTGGCGCAGCTGGTTGTCGTGAGTTGCGAACCCGCCGCTAACAAAACAGCCACCGTAGTAATAAATTATCGTCGGGAGTAATGTCGGGGCATTCAGCGGCGACACTATTCGTAAGGTCATCCCTTCAAGTTCGATAGTCTGAATATCTACCCGCGTTTCTGTCTCACCCGCAAGGACAGCGCTGGCGATATAGCCCTCCCTGCGCTGCGCAATACTTTGTTGACGCGATGAGGGGCGACCCGCAGCGATAAACTTTTCGACTAACTCTGCAATTCCTTTTTCCAGTGCCATAGTAGAACTTATTTTGCTGTATGAATGTACAGTCTTATACACCCGTTTTTGCTGGATGGATACAGGGAAATTCACGGGCGTGAAAAATCTGGAAAGCGCCTCGCAAATCTAAAGACAAACCCGGCAGAGACGTGGTTTTGCTGGAGCACTATCAGTAAGCTAGTGGTTTCAAGGGTACGTCAATGACGTACAAAAAGGATTGTTACTCTAAGCCAATGGCGTATAATTATGCTCTTCATCGAAACGGAAATTTTTACTGAAGATGTTCAAAAACTGCTGACCGACGATGAATTCAGTCGTTTTCAGTTTTTCCTGGCCTTGAATCCTGACTATGGTGAGGTAATACCTGAAACTGGTGGGTTAAGAAAGGTTCGATGGGTTTCAGGAGGAAAGGGGAAACGTGCTGGTGTCAGGGTTATTTATTTTCATCAGGTTAAACATTATGAGATCAGATTACTGCTTATTTATCGTAAGGGTATTAAAGATGATCTGTCTCCCCAGGAAAAAGCAATGCTCCGGTTGTTAAATACGAGGTGGTAAATGGATAAGGCACTTTTTGAGCGGTTGACTCACAGCATGGCCCAGATGAATGAAATTATTGAAGGAACGCGACAGCCTTCGCGGACTTTTGAAGTTGATGCTATGAAAATCAAAGAAATACGCCGCGCTTCAGGGTTGTCACAATCTAAATTTGCCGATCTTATTTCTGTAAGCGTAGACACGTTGCGTAACTGGGAGCAGGGGCGACGTTCACCGACCGGGCCTGCAAAGGCTTTGCTGCGAGCGATTGCCAATGATCCGCAACATGTGCTGCAAGCACTTAACCGTTAGAGGCATGGTTATGCCATACAGAAAGCACTAGCATTCAGAACTCCTGTGAAAGCGGCATAGTGGTCGCCTGCCCAGGAGTTTTGCTATGACCCGTAATCGTGCTGAACGTCGCCACCCTATGATGCGATTAAAAAAACTCATCGTCGCGCTGATGATTGACGTCAATGCTATCGGATGATACCGGGGGGTTCCGGAAGGAATTCCTTGTTTCCCGAACTGTTACCAACAAAATTATAACGATGAGCAAGTAAAGACCGGTTGGTGGCAGTACTGACCGGTCTGTGATGGATGATTAATTTCACCTTAAATCCGGGTGCTGTTAGGATGCTGACATTTTTCGGGTACACCATTCAGATTATGCAAATAAAGATCCAATCAAAAAATAAACATCCCTGAATATAATATATTCATAGCATCCATAACTCATCCTGGGCGATAACTAAACCATTTTTGAGTAATAAATGAAACAACTGCAACACTCTTATTATTTCTGGAAAACACCTCGCAAAAACAAAACAACATGCAAAAATCCGCTTTTTTTAAATGATTTTCCGGCGTAATTTTCGCACATACATTAATGAGTAATATATGTAAGGTGGTGGTAATGGCGATGAATACGGTTTTTCTTCATTTATCAGAAGAGGCAATTAAACGGCTGAACAAGCTTCGGGGCTGGCGTAAGGTTTCACGATCTGCAATTTTACGCGAAGCGGTTGAGCAATATCTGGAGCGGCAGCAATTTCCGGTGCGTAAAGCAAAGAGAGGCAGGCAAAGGGGTGAGACAGTAGGTGTTTATGATCAGTGTAAGGATCATAAGGAATGACAAAAATTTTTTTATTCTTGAATATAAAAAACCAGATGCCCTTATTCTGGTATTAATACAAGGTTGTTTTACTTGAACTTATAATAACTGCAACTGTTACATCATATCTGGAAAACGCCTCGCAAAAATAAAAAATGATTCGTAAATGAGCTTTCTTTAAAGATTCGACAAGGGTACTTTTCTCTCCATAGATTCAAAAATGATATTGGCGAGATATTTATGAACTCTCTGGTAGGTATAGATATGGGCAGAATTTTACTCGATTTATCGAATGAGGTGATTAAGCAACTTGATGATCTCGAGGTGCAGCGTAATCTTCCTCGTGCGGACCTATTAAGGGAAGCGGTAGATCAATACCTGATAAATCAATCGCAAACAGCAAGAACCAGTGTTCCTGGCATCTGGCAAGGGTGTGAGGAAGATGGTGTCGAATATCAGCGTAAGCTGCGCGAGGAATGGTAATGGGAAAAAATGATGTCAATCAGATTGCTGACAACGTGCGCGTTGTTCATGCCGGATGCGGTGTGAACGCCTTATCCGGCCTACAAAGTCATGCAAATTCAATATATTGAAGTTTATTGGTAGGGCTGATAAGCGCAGCGCATCAGGCAATCATACGCTTGTCATCAGTGACATACCCATAACCTTATCGATGTGTTGGAGGGAAGAACGAGGCAAACAGACAATTGCGGCATGATCTTGAATGGGTAACGCGGAATACGAGAGATGGTGTCGTCACACCCTATGAGCTGTAATCCGGGCGACCAGCGCCACCCGGAAAACGTCAGAGATTACTCCCCTTCACCCGGAAACAGGAACGGGTTGATGGAACTGCGGGCATAGCCTTCTTGCTCCATTCGCGCGTCCAGTACCAGAGAAGCGAGGTCATCTGCCACGGCTTCAACTTTCGGTTCTTTTTCCTGATAAAGAATCTTCAGGTAAGTGCCACAGTCATCGCAGCTTTCGGCTTTAATCGCGGCCTGTTCGTCATCCAGCGACCAGTAATGCAGTTTGCCGCTCTGCTCGCAGTTGCTGCATTTTACGCGCACTACGTGCCATTCGGTTTCACACAGGTTGCAGTGCAGGTAACGCAGACCCTGAGTGGTGCCAATTTGCACCATGCTGGACACCGGCATAGAACCACAAACCGGGCAATATTGACGTTGCTCGCCGTATTCAGCGCGGGCTTTGCCGGGGATCAGATTGGCCATCTGCGCCCAGTAGAGCGACAGTGCAGCCCAGATAAACGGCGCTTTATCGCTGCTGACGGATGAGAAATCAGAGGCAAACAGTGCGCTGGCCATATCTTCCAGCTCCTGAGTTGATGCCTTCTCCAGATTCTCAATCACTGCCAGCGCCGGGCCGCTCATTTCAGGTTTCAGCTCAGCAATCAGCGCCATCAGCAGCTTTTGCCAGTGCTTATCACGCGGCAGAACGTGAATATCCAGCGGGGGCTTGCCCTGTGCGCTGGCTTCTTTAATGCGCGCGGTCAGATCCATCTCCAGCGGATGGTCGTACAGCACCACTTCCTGGGCGTGGGCGATAAGCGCAGCAAAGCGCAGGTAATCACCCAGCGGATTATTTTCTGCCAGCTCGCGCAGACGCTCGGCGCGGCGGTTGTATAAATTCTTGAGCCGAGGGAACAATAACGGCGGAATCATATCCGCCGTACGTTTCTCGCTCGAACCCAGCTCATCTTGCGGGATTATGCGAATACTCATTCAGCTTTCTTTTCCGTTGTCTTGCGGACCTCACGGTACCAGCGCGGGTGATGTTTCTTCGCCCAGGCGCTGGTAACCCATCCTTCCACCATGGCGGTAATCGTGCCTTTCACCCAAAGGGCGGCGTAGATATGCACCATGATAACCACAATTAACGCCACTGCGGCAAATGAATGCAGCATTAACGCGAATCGGATCACCGGGATTGAGAAAGCAGGCGCAAAATAAGGACGCCAGATAATCACGCCGCTCACCAGCAGCAGAACCAGGAAAATAATCGCCGCCCAGAAAACGCATTTCTGACCGAAGTTATAACGCCCGGTGTCACCTACTTCCTCGTTGACGACGATCTTACGAATATTCTTCGCCCAAAAGATATCATCCCGATTGATTAGGTTGTGATGCCAGTAACGGAAAAACATGATGATGAACGAGGCAAACATAACCACGCCGACAAACGGGTGCAGAATTCGCGCCAGCTGCGGTGTGCCCATGATTTGCATCAACCAGTTGAAGGACGGGAACAAAAAGCCCAGCCCGCTCACCGCCGCCAGGATGAAGCAGAAGGCGGTGATCCAGTGGTTGATACGTTCCGGCGCGGTGTAGCGCACGATGGTGTCACGTCGTTTCATTTGCGCTCCTCGTCTTTCTCTTCGTGCAGATTATTCTCTTCCTCATCCGCACGGTTCGGACCGACACCCACGTAGTGGAAGATACTGGCCGCAAAGGTAGCCGCAAAGCCAACAGCCGCGAGCGGTTTCCAGATGCCTTTCCAGAATTTCACGGTTTCGCTGATTTCCGGGTTCTCCGGCAAGCCATGATACAGATTTGGCTTGTCAGCATGGTGCAGCACGTACATGACGTGTGTACCACCGACGCCTGCCGGATCGTACAGACCCGCATTGTCGTAACCGCGGGTTTTCAGCTCAGCAACGCGCTCGCTCGCCAGCGTTTTCATCGACTCTTTCGTACCGAAGTGAATCGCGCCCGTTGGGCAGGTCTTCACGCAGGCTGGTTCTTGCCCAACCACCACGCGGTCAACGCACAGCGTACATTTGTAGACGCGGTTGTCTTCCGGGTTGAGGCGCGGAATGTCGAACGGACAGCCCGCAATGCAATAACCGCAGCCAATGCACTGCTCGGACTGGAAGTCGACGATACCGTTGGCATACTGAATAATTGCACCTTCCGCCGGGCACGCTTTCAGGCAGCCTGGATCGGAACAGTGCATACAGCCGTCTTTGCGGATCAGCCATTCCAGTTTGTCGTTCTGCTCCACTTCCGAGAAGCGCATTACCGTCCACGATTTGGCGCTTAAATCATTGGGGTTGTCGTACACCCCAATGTTATTGCCGACGGTATCGCGAATGTCGTTCCACTCTGAACACGCCACCTGACAGGCTTTACAGCCGATACAGGTGGTGACGTCGATGAGTTTCGCCACTTCTTCCTGGAAGTCCCGCGCCTGAGGCGCGGGGGTCAGACCGTTAGTCGCGGAACGACGAATGATATCTTGAGATTGATAAGCCATATGTCGTCTCCGTTACACCTTTTCCACATTCACAAGGAAGGACTTAAACTCCGGCGTCTGCGTGTTCGCATCACCAACGAATGGCGTTAACGTATTGGCAATAAAGCCTTTTTTAGCTACGCCTTCATAACCCCAGTGAATCGGAATACCGATGGTATCGATATCTTTGCCGTTCGCTTTCAGCGTACGAATACGTTTGGTCACCACCGCTTTGGCTTTGATATAGCCACGGTTGGAGGAGACTTTCACGGTATCGCCCTGGGCAATGCCAAGTTTATTCGCCAGCGACTCCCCGATTTCCACAAACTGCTCTGGTTGCAAAATCGCGTTCAACAGCGCGTGTTTGGTCCAGTAGTGGAAGTGCTCGGTCAGACGATAGGTGGTTCCGACATACGGGAACTTATCGGCTTTACCCAATGCTTCGGCGTCGTCTTTAAAGATACGTGCAGCCGGGTTCGAGATAACGTTTGGATGCAGCGGGTTAGTTCCCAGCGGCGTTTCAAACGGCTCGTAGTGTTCCGGGAACGGACCTTCCGCCATCTTATCGAGGGCAAACAGACGCCCCATGCCTT
>OICB01000159.1_pt1 | contig 45026 bp, 39 predicted proteins | sample 1581121 | NCBI WGS metagenome assembly OICB01 (sample SAMEA3882544, study PRJEB24775) | human gut metagenome | biome: human-associated habitat; feature: intestine environment; material: feces | place: Netherlands | collected 2009/2010 | reverse complement strand
CACGACCTATCCTCACAGAATAATGATACGTCCGCATGGTGCGGTTCTGCCCACAGGAATGGGAATAGTTGAGATACTAATGGAGCTTTCCAAAGCCGTCTGTCTGCTTCTGTAACATTGTGAAAAATACGCATATTGGATAAGCCTATGTGCGTATGTTGAGAATAGATAGCTGACTAAGGAGGCTGATAACTTGGTTAAAAAAGAACCTGCACAATATATCGTAGAACGGGAATTTTTAGGTAAATTTTCCGTAGAGGAATTGCTTGTCCGTATCGTGAAATCTCATGTGAAAAAAGGACTATCAAGAGGGTAAAACCCTTGAAAACAATGGAAAGAAGCCGTACTTTATGGTATAATATTATCATAGGTACGGCAGTTGAATAGGTGGAAAAATGATTTATCAAAAAGGTTCAAACTTATTTAACGTGGCTATTTATATCAGATTATCACGAGAGGACGGAGATAAGGAAGAAAGCGATAGTGTAGGAAATCAGAGAAAACTTTTAACAGAATATGTGAACAAGCATGATGACTTTATCTTATATGATGTTTATATTGATGACGGTTTTACGGGAACGAATTTTAATAGACCAGACTTCCATAGAATGATTGCTGACATTGAAGATAACAAGGTAAATTGTGTTGTTGTAAAAGACCTTTCCCGTTTCGGACGAGATTACATTGATACGGGGCGATATTTGGAAAGAATATTTCCAGAGCTTAATGTTCGTTTTATTTCTGTAACAGATAATATTGATAGTATGAAGCAGGCATACGATATGTTACTTCCTATTAAAAATATATTCAACGAACAGTATGCCAGAGATATTTCTAATAAAGTTCAAGCGACTGTAAAATCAAAGCAGAAAGCAGGAGAATTTATCGGAGCTTTTACAAGCTATGGTTATAAGAAATCTCCTGCAAATAAAAATAAACTTGTGATTGATGAATATGCGTCCGAAGTTGTAAAAAGAGTATTTACTATGTATACACAAGGAATAGGGAAACAAAGCATTGCAAAAATACTAAATGCAGAGGGTATCCTTTGTCCGTCGGAATATAAAAAGCTCAATGGAGAAAATTACAAAAATTGTAATCGGTTAGAAAAAACTTCTTATTGGACTTATTCTACAATTAAAGTGATGTTGCAAAATGAGATTTATATTGGAAACATGGTACAAGGAAAGAAACATCAACGTATGAGAAGCAAACAGCGTCTAATTGAGAAAGAAAACTGGATAAGGGTTGAAAATACACATGAACCGATTATAGACCGTCAACTGTGGGATAAGGTACAAAAACTGCTGACAAAAAAGCATAGGGATATTGATTTAGAAACAAATAAAAATATCTTTGCAGGTTTTATTAAGTGTGGCGATTGTGGTCGGGCAATGATGAAAAATTTCTGGCGACGTGCTGACGGAAGTAAGTCCTATTCATTCTATTGTGGAACTTACAAAAGAAGCGGAAAAGATTATTGCACTCCGCACACGCTCCCGTTTCAAGTATTGAATGATATTGTGCTGGGAGATTTAAAGCAGATTATCCGCAATGTAGAGAACTTGCAGGAACTTGTAAAATCACAATCTTTCACAGCAACAAAAATCAGAAAATCAACAGACATAGAACTGATAAAGTTAAAAGCAGAGCTTGAAAGAGTGAAGAAGTTGAAAAAGTCAATTTATGAAGATTACAAAGACGAACTGATTTCTAAAGAAGAATTTCTTTCTTATCGAGAGGACTATCAACAAAAAGAAACGCTTTACTCCAAACAGATTGAAACGCTGGAAGAAAAGAAAAAGGAAAGTGTAACAGAAGATGTTTTTGAAACACCGTGGTTAAGGCGGTTGTTGGAACTGAAAGACATTGAAGAATTAGACAGAGATATTATTGTGGAAATGATAGACCAGATAACAGTTTATGAAAACCGCAAACTTAAAATCTCATACAACTTCGGAAATGAACTGGAACATTTATTTTCAAGCGTTTACTGTGAGGACTTGGAGAAAAAGGCTATCTAATCTCAATACATTTCTAACTCCCCATATATACTGGGGAATACATATCACAATTTGCGTAAACTACAACCAGCACATGGCGGAACGGATCCCGGTGCTGTATATAATGGAAGAAATGAAAAAGATGATAATCTTGCACTTGCACAAGCGGTAGGAAAAATCCTTGAAGACAATGGTGTGGATGTGGTATATACTAGAACAGAAGATATTTACCAGACGCCATTTGAGAAGGCAAGAATCGCAAATCAGTCAGGTGCAGATTATTTTATCTCTTTTCATCGGAATAGCAGCCCTGAAGATAATCAATATCAGGGCGTAGAAGTTCTGGTATATGACAAAAGTGGAATTAAGTATCAGATGGCACAAAATATTGTTGGAGCACTGGGGGAACTTGGATTCAGAGAAATAGGAGTAAAAGAACGTCCGGGACTGGTCGTTCTGCGAAGAACCAGAATGCCTGCTCTTCTCATTGAAACCGGATTTATAAATTCAGATGCGGATAATGCATTATATGATGAGAAAAAAGATGAAATAGCACAGGCGATTGCAGGCGCAATTCTAGGAACGTTATCGGAAGAAACGATAGAAGCTCCTTTGTATTATCGGGTACAGACCGGCGCATTTCGGAACAGAGAGAATGCAGACCGTATGCTTTATCAATTGACAGATCAGGGATATCCGGCATTTCTATTGAATGAAAATGATTTATATAAAGTACAGGTTGGTGCATTTCAGCAGATCGGAAATGCAATAAATATGGAACAACGCCTCAGAGATGCAGGATATAGTACGGTCATTGTAACAAAATAAACCAAAAGAGAAGGTATCGAATATGTACGAAGAGTTCATAAAAGAAACAAGTAAGTTCATTTTTGCAGAAAATAAGCCAGAGAAAGCGGATATTATTTTTGTACCCGGCAATGGTTATTCACAGATGGCAGAGAGAGCGGCACAGCTGTATGCGAAAAAATATGCTCCATTTGTACTGCCAAGTGGAAAATACAGTATTTCTGCAGGCAGATTTGGCGGAGTACTGACTGGTCAGAAACGGTACAATGGAGAGTATCAGACGGAATGGGAATTTTTAAAGGATGTACTGATGAAGAATGGTGTGCCAGCGGATGCTGTTCTGAAGGAAGATCAGGCGACATTTACCTGGGAAAATGCAAAGTTTTCCAGAAAAGTTACAGATCAGGCTGGTATTAATATAAGGAAGGCAATTATTTGTTGCAAAAATTATCATGCCAGAAGAGCTTTGATGTATTATCAGAGGGCATATCCAGACGCTGAGTTTCGGGTATGCCCATGTTGCGTTGATGGCATTACCAGAGATAATTGGACAGAGTCTGAGAGAGGAATAAAAGAAGTTCTTGCAGAAGTAAACAGAATAGTCACTCAATTCTCACTAATGATGTAATCTTGATAAATATAAAAAAAATAATTTGGGGGTGTCGAAAAAAGTAGAACTGTGATATAATGCTTGTGTCGTAAAATAAAATATTGTGTTACAAATTAGTTACGAAAAGATAAAAGTTTCATATACGACAAAATAGATATTTTTATATTACAGTACTTAAATTCGAATTATATATGATATAGAAACAAGTTACATTTTTTGTTTAAAGATTACATAAATAATATGAAGCTGCCGGCATATAATGGCTTTGTCTGGCAGTAATGAATATAGATTGAGGTGTGAGGATTATGATGAAAAAGAGGAAGAACGTGCAGTTTATTGCTGCTGCAGCACTTACCGCAGCACTTGTAACAAGTCAGTTTTCATTTGCAACAGTAATGGGAGACGATACATCGACCGTACAGGTCAGCGGTCTGATCCCGAATAATGTTACGATTGATCAGCCGGTTCCTCTTTCAGATATTTCACTTCCGAAGAGTGATTATGGAACACTTTCCTGGGCAGATGGGTCTTGCGTACCGTCAGCGAGAGTGCAGACTTATGATGTTGTATTTCGCCCGTATAATGCTGCTGATCTGGCGAAGATTTCCGGCTGGGATGGGCAGTCAGATGCAATTTACAGCAGTGTGACAGTTGTTGTAAGCAGTATCAGTAAGGATTCAGATTATGAGGGGACTCAGACAGAGCAGAAAACTGCAGATACTGAGAATATTGCACAAAACAAAGAAGAAAACACAGAAGAAAACACAGAGGCCAGCACGACAGATAATACTGAAGAAAATACGGAAACTACTGTTCCGGAAGTGACTCCGGAAGTAACGGAAAACCCGGAAAATACCGAGAACACAGCAGACTCTGAGTCCACGGAGGACAAGAATAACGCAGATACAGACAGCACAGAAGTGACGGAAACACCGGATAATGATAATACAGACAATATTATTACTGAGAATACGGAAGCACCGGCTGTAACAGTAACTCCGTCAGAAGATAAAGATACACCAGAGGCCGTTGAGACACCGGGACCTGCAGATATCGCAGAAGTTACTGAGACACCATCAGTGACAGATACACCGGAACCTACAGTGACTCCGGAGGCTGATAAAGACAATATTTTTGATGGAACAGAGAAAGATATCACAGCAGATGACCGAGCTCAGTCGGTTGAGGAGGACACAGAGCCGTCTGATGAAGAAAAAGCACAGATAGCAGAAAAAAATCACACATGCAATGGCATTTCTGTATCAGGGATCAATCTTCCATGGTACGTACAGTTCAGGGCTGCAAGTGGTGAGAATTATGAATTTACCAATGAAGCAGAAGCAAATGTATTCAAATCTTATGATTTTGAATTATGGGATCTGAAAAACAATACAGAGTATGAGATCCCAGATGGTGAATATCTGAGTGTGACAGTTCCTGTTAAGGCCGGATATGATTATACAATTGAGCATCTTCTGGACAGTGGTGCTATGGAAACAATCGTGCCAAGTGTTGAGGGCAGTACAATGGTATTCAGTACACACTCTTTTAGCCCGTTTGGAATTGCAGGAAGCAAGGCACTTGTAGGAGAAGAAATTGAAGATGGAAGCTATTCTTCCGGTACAACTTCTACCGCGACAACGACTCCGCAGGCAACAGCAGCAGCTTCCACAAATACCGGCAGTACATCTGGCGGTACCGCAAATAATGCAAGTAATACAGTATCCGGTTCAGCGAATAATACATCTGTTCAGGCATCCACATCTGAAAATCAGAACAGTACTTCTGACTCTGCTGACCAGAGTGAAGCAGACAGTAAGGGGAATTCTGTAGGAGCAGTTGAGACTGGAGATAATACCCCGATCCTTCCGTTTGTGATCATTGGCATCGCAGCTGCGGTAATTGTAGCAGTACTCGTTTATCTTAAGAAGAAAAAATAATATTTTGCATAGCATTTTGCACATATGAAGCAAAGCCCTTCCATATATTTCAATATGGGAGGGCTTTTTTATGAAGGTAAAGGCAATTTTGAGATCATTGTTTCTGGCATATCTTCTGTCGGGTGTCTGCCTGCTCCTGCTGGCATTACTGGTATTCAAACTTGACATAGGGAAAGGGCCGGTTACGGTAGGAATTTTAGTGATTTATGTGCTGTCCTGTCTGGCAGGAGGATTTTTGGCAGGAAAGATACTTCGTCAGGATAAATATCGGTGGGGATTTCTGGTAGGCTTATGTTATTTTGTGTTACTTGCAGCTGTTTCTTTTGCAGTACAGAGAAAGTGGGATATGAGCTTCCAGCATCTGGTGACTACATTTTTTATGTGTCTTGGAGGAGGAACCCTTGGAGGGATGCTTTCCTGATAAAAAAATGCTTTTAATTAGGCTGATTTTATGCTATACTATGCCCAGATAATTATACATAAGGAGGGATATATAATGGAACATATCAAAACATTAAATACAAAGAACCTGCAGAACACAGTGAAAAAAGGTGGATGCGGTGAATGTCAGACATCTTGCCAGTCAGCATGCAAAACTTCCTGTACTGTAGGAAATCAGAGCTGCGAGAACAAATAAGCAGGTTCAGAACATTCAGTAAGCAGCGGAGTGAAATCCGCTGCTTATTCTTATGAACAAAAAGTTACAGGAAAGGATTTTCAGAAAGATGAGTCTGATTCATAGATATCAGAGCAATGGCTATAACATTGTTCTGGATATTAACAGTGGATGTATTCATCTGGTAGACCTTGTAACATACGAAGTTCTTCCTTTTATGGAAGAGGGACTTTCAGAGCAGGAGATTGTTGACAAATTAAAAGATCAGTATCCTGAGGCTGATATCCGTACTTCTGTTTCCGAGTGTGAGAAACTGAAAGAACAGGGTATGTTGTTTACCAGAGATATATACGAAAATATTATTGATGAATTTACAGAGAATCGGCAGACAGTAGTAAAGGCACTGTGCCTGCACATTGCCCATGATTGTAATCTGGCCTGTCGATACTGTTTTGCCGAAGAAGGAGAGTATCACGGAAGAAGAGCACTGATGTCCTTTGAAGTAGGAAAGAAAGCTCTTGATTTCCTGATCGCCAATTCCAGATCCAGAAAGAACTTGGAAGTGGATTTCTTCGGGGGAGAGCCTCTGATGAACTGGCAGGTTGTCAAAGACCTGGTAGCATACGGAAGAGAGCAGGAGAAACTCCATAATAAAAAATTCCGCTTTACACTGACAACGAACGGTGTTCTTCTCAATGATGAAGTTATGGAGTTCTGTAATAAAGAAATGGGAAATGTTGTTCTCAGTGTGGACGGACGTAAAGAAGTTCATGATTATATGAGACCTTTCCGCAAAGGAGCTGGAAGTTATGATCTGATCATTCCGAAATTCCAGAAATTTGCGGAATCCAGAAATCAGGACAAGTATTATGTGCGTGGTACATTTACACATCATAATCTCGATTTTTCAAAAGATGTTCTGCACCTTGCAGATCTTGGTTTCAAACAGATTTCTGTTGAACCGGTAGTTGCAGCTGATACAGAGGAATATGCAATCAGAGAAGAGGATATTCCTCAGATCATGGAAGAATACGATGCACTGGCAAAAGAAATGATCGCCAGAGAAAAAGCCGGAAAAGGTTTCAACTTCTTCCACTTTATGATTGACCTGACCGGTGGACCTTGCGTCTACAAACGTCTCTCAGGATGTGGTTCAGGAACCGAGTATCTTGCAGTAACTCCTTGGGGTGATTTTTATCCGTGTCATCAGTTTGTTGGTGAAGAGCAGTTCCTTATGGGAAATGTGGATGAGGGAATCACACATCCGGAGATCCGAGATAAGTTTGGTAAATGTAATGTTTACACAAAAGAAGCTTGTAAAGACTGCTTCGCAAGATTTTACTGCAGTGGTGGCTGTGCTGCCAATGCTTATCATTTTCAGAAAGATATAAATGGCAATTATGGTATCGGATGCGAACTTCAGCGTAAGAGAGTGGAGTGCGCAATCATGATAAAGGCCGCATTAGCGGAATAAAATAATGCAAGAAGGGAAAGAACAATGAAGAAAAGCAAAGGAATTGTTGTGCTGCTTCTGACCGCCATTATCACAGTCTTTCTGTGTTACACGGCCGGGATTGGCCTCGGACCAACAGGTACCGGTTCTGTAAAAAACATTAAGACCGGCCTGGACCTGTCTGGTGGTGTAAGTATCACCTATCAGGCAAAAGACAGCAACCCAAGTGCAGAAGACATGTCAGATACTGTTTATAAACTCCAGAAGCGTGTTGAACAGTACAGTACAGAAGCACAGGTGTACAAAGAAGGAAGCGACCGTATCGCTGTAGAGATTCCTGGTGTTACAGATGCAGATGCGATTCTGAATGATCTTGGAAAACCGGGTTCTCTGTGTTTTATCACAATGACAGATGATGACGGTAATGCAAACTTCTCCAGTACAGGAAGCGGTTATGTACTGGCAAGAAGTCTGGACGAGATTCGTGAATCCGGATCCGTCGTTCTGGAAGGTACAGATGTAAAAGATGCCCAAGGTGGTGCATTCCAGTCTGACAAAAACAGCTCCAGAGAGTATGCAGTCAGCCTGACACTTACAGATGAAGGTAAGACAAAATTTGCAGATGCTACAGAAGCAAACGTAGGAAAACAGATTGCGATCGTTTATGACAATCAGATCTTAAGCGCACCGAAGGTAAACGAAGCAATCACAGGTGGACAGGCACAGATCACTGGTATGTCCAGTGTGGAAGAAGCACAGAATCTTGCTTCCTATATCCGTATCGGTTCTCTGAGCATCGAACTGGAAGAACTTCGTTCCAGCGTAGTTGCTGCACAGCTTGGTGAAGAAGCAATCTCCACCAGTGTTATGGCTGGTCTGATCGGTCTTGTTATTGTAATCATCTTCATGATTATTATGTATCGTCTGCCGGGTGTTGTTGCCGGTGTGGCACTGATCCTGTATACAGCGATCGTACTCATTACATTGAATGCATTTGACATCACACTGACTCTTCCGGGTATTGCAGGTATCATTCTTGGTATTGGTATGGCGGTTGATGCGAACGTTATCATTTACGCACGTATTCAGGAAGAAATCGCAGCCGGAAACTCTGTAAGAGCTTCTATTAAATCCGGTTTCTCAAAAGCGTTCAGCGCAATCTTCGATGGAAACATCACAACCCTGATCGCATCTCTCGTGCTGATGTGGCTTGGTTCCGGTACTGTTAAGGGCTTTGCTTATACACTGGCTCTTGGTATCGTAGTTTCCATGTTTACAGCTCTGGTTGTATCACGTTTTGTTATGAATGCTCTTTATGCAGTAGGATTCCATGATGAGAAATTCTACGGTCGTGCAAAACAGCGTAAAGTATTCAATTTTGTTGGAAAACGAAAAGTATTTTTCATTATTTCCATCATTCTGATCTTAAGTGGTCCGGTTGCAATGGCAATCCATCACAACGTAGATGGAACAGCTCTGAACTATGCACTTGACTTCTCAGGTGGTACTGCAACAACTGTAACATTCAACGAAGACATGGATATCAAGCAGATTGACTCTGAAGTAACTCCTGTCGTTGAAGAAGTTACAGGTGATAAGAATGTACAGCCGACTAAAGTTGTAGGAACAAATCAGGTAGTTATCAAGACGCGTACGCTTTCTCAGGAAGAACGTGAGAAACTGGATAATGCACTTGTTGAGAAATTTAATGTAGATGATTCTCTGATCACAACAGAAAGTATTTCTTCTACAGTAAGTTCCGAGATGAGAAGAGATGCAGTTGTTGCCGTGATTGTGGCTACACTCTGCATGCTTGCTTACATCTGGTTCCGTTTCAAAGATATCCGTTTCGCAAGCAGTGCAGTACTTGCCCTGCTGCATGACGTACTGGTTGTATTTGCATTCTATGGAATTTCCAGAATTTCCGTAGGTAATACCTTCATTGCCTGCATGCTTACCATCGTAGGTTATTCTATCAACGCAACGATCGTTATCTTCGACCGTATTCGTGAGAATACGAAGGGAAGCAGATCAAACCTTGAAGAGATCGTTAATGAAAGTATCACACAGACACTTACAAGAAGTATGTACACTTCTTTCACAACTTTCGTAATGGTAGCTGTTCTGTACATCATGGGTGTATCTTCTATACGTGAGTTCGCAGCTCCTCTGATGGTAGGTGTTATCTGTGGAGCTTACTCTTCTGTATGCATCACAGGTGCTCTGTGGCTGGTAATGAAACGCTATTATAAGAAACCTGTTGCACAGGCTGTAGCAGCAAAGAATACTGCAGCTCTTGCAAAACAGAATAATAACAGCCAGGATACAAAATCCGGAAAGAAAAATTCAGATCAGCCGAAAAAGAAAAACCGCAAGAGAGTAGCAGAACGTCTGGCGGCACAGGAAGCAGCGGCAAAAGAAAATGCTTCCAAAGATGAAAATAAGGATGCATAATCCGAAACATAAAAAGTAACAATTAAGTTGCTGTGAACGGAGTGAACAGTAACACATCTCAGATCCCGGGACAGACTGCTGCCCCGGGATTTGTGTTTTAATAATGGATAGGTTGATAAACAGAGAGGATCATTATGGAAAAGTGGATGGTATATAATAAGAAAGCAGATTTTCAAAAAATAGGCAGTGAATTTGGAATTGATCCTGTGATAGCGAGATTGATACGAAACCGTGATATACAGGATATGAAAGAGATTCGTTCCTATTTATATGGAACACTTGCGGAAATTCCATCCCCATGGAAGATGAAGGATATGGAACGTGCAGTGCAGATCCTTCAGAAAAAAATTACGCAGAAAAAAAAGATCCGAATCATCGGAGATTATGATATAGATGGCGTGACAGCTACCTGCATTTTGTTGAAAGGTCTGAAACGACTTAATGCAAATGTGGATACTTACATTCCGGACAGAGTAAAAGACGGATATGGAATGCATGAGCAGCTGATCGATAAAGCACTGGAAGATGGAATTGATACGATACTGACCTGCGATAATGGGATTGCAGCTGCGGCTGAAATAGAATACGCAAAAAAAGAAGGACTCACTGTGATCGTTACGGATCATCATGATATTCCTTTCCGCGATACAGAGGATGGAAGAATCTGGATCATTCCGAAAGCAGATGCAGTGGTGAATCCGAAACAGAATGACTGTCTGTATCCGAATAAAAATATCTGCGGGGCGGTGGTTGCGTGGAAACTGATCTGGGCGTTATATGAAAGATTGGGGATTGACAGTGATGAGATATGGGATTTTCTTGAATTGGCAGCAATTGCAACAGTAGGTGATGTCATGGATCTGCAGGGAGAGAACAGGATCATTGTAAAGGAAGGACTGAAAAAACTTTCTTCTACTTCTTTTGAAGGGCTGAAAGCACTGATTTGTGTGAATAATCTTGAAGGTGCAGAGATTACGGCATATCATGTAGGGTTTGTTATTGGCCCATGTATCAATGCAAGCGGACGGCTTGATACAGCAGCAAGATCTCTGGAACTGCTTCTTGCGGATAATATGGAAGATGCAATGAAGCTTGCGGATGATCTGTATGATCTGAATCAGAGCAGAAAAGCCATGACAGAGCAAGGAAAAGAACAGGCGATTCAGAGCATTGAGGAAAATAATCTCGGTAAGGACCGAGTGTTGGTAGTGTATCTTCCAGACTGTCATGAGAGCCTTGCTGGTATTATTGCAGGACGGATCCGTGAAGCATATAATAAGCCGGTGTTCGTACTGACGAAAGGAGCTGACGGAGTAAAGGGAAGCGGGCGGTCGATCGAGGCATATTCTATGTATGAGGAACTGGTGAAATGCAGTGATCTGCTCACGCAGTTTGGCGGTCATCCGATGGCAGCCGGACTTTCAATGGAGGAAAAAAATGTAGAACTTTTCCGCAGACGTCTGAATGATAACTGTACCCTTACAGAACAGGATCTGATTCCCAAAATTATGATCGATGTGCCAATGCCGATTTCCTATCTTTCCAAAAAACTGACAGAACAGTTAAAAGTGCTGGAACCATTTGGTAAAGGGAACTCGAAACCTTTGTTTGCACAGAAAAATCTTCGGGCAGTGGGGATTCGTGTTTTGGGCAGAAACAGGAATGTGGCAAAGATGCTTCTTATAGATGAAAATGGAATAAAGATGGATGCAGTATATTTTGGAGAAGCACAGGAATTCGTGGATTTTGTACAGGCGCATGATACCATATCTGTTACATATTATCCTGAAATTAATGTTTTTCAGGGAAGAGAAAACCTGCAGGTGGTCATAAAGAATTATTGTTGATTTTGGCATTGAAATAAGGGAAAAGTATGGAGTTTCGTAAAGTTTTCGTAAATACACTGTATGATAATGTAAATTGCACATAAAATTGCACATAATTTCGACAAATATGATATTTCAGCATAAAATTAAACATCTGGTTCGTCAAATTCTACAGCTAAGACTGCAGTTAAGACAGGAGATAATACACCGATTCTTCCATTCGTGATTATTCTTCTGGCAGCAATCGTAGCAATCGTAGTTTTTGTAAAAAAACATTTCGGATGCAAAAAGAGCTGATACTTGATCAGAAAAAAATAAGCAATAAAAAAATCCGTTTCAGGTGATAAGCCTGAGACGGATTTTTTATGTGAGGAAGATTCCAAAAGAAAAATCATCCAAGTCTTCTGCGGAGCATTTCCGGATTCATTGCGTAGTTGATGGCAGTTTCTTTTGTGATGCGTCCATTTTTGTACAATTCAAAAAGGCTTTGATCCATGGAGCGCATCTGTCCGGGACTGGAAGAAATGACACCGTCGATCTGATGAATTTTATTATCACGGATCATATTCCGGATAGCGGGAGTAAGACGCATAATCTCAAAAACAGGAATATTTTTGCCGTTGACATCCGGAACCAGCTGTTGAGAAATGACAGCCTGAAGCACCATAGAAAGCTGCATAATGATCTGATGCTGTTGGGATGGTTCAAAAACATCTATGATACGGTTGAGCGAATTTGCGGCTCCGAGTGTGTGCAGACTGGAAAGGATGAGATGACCGGTTTCGGCAGCTGTCATGGCAGTCTGAATGGTTTCGTGATCACGCATTTCGCCAAGAAGAATGACATCCGGGCTCTGGCGAAGGGTAGCACGCAGGGAAGTAATATAATTTTCCGTATCAGTGCATATCTCACGCTGGCTTACGATACAACGATCGTGTCGATGCAGGTATTCCAGAGGATCTTCCAGCGTAATGATATGCCCTTCGCGAGAATGGTTGATTCGATCTATAAGGCAGGCCATGGTTGTGGATTTTCCGCTTCCGGCAGATCCGGTTACAAGAACCATGCCTTTTGTCAGATCAGCAATACTCATGACATCCTCGGGAATAGAAAGCTCGGCGGGATCCGGCAGCTGGAAAGCGATAACACGTATGACTGCTGCCAGAGAACCACGCTGTTTGTAAGCATTGATACGAAAACGTGACAGACCTGGAATAGAAAAGGAAAAGTCATCGTCACCGGTATTGTGCAGTCGTGAGATATCACGGTTATTCGCCATCTGATAAATTGCTTCGAGAATTTCACTGGTCTGTTCCGGCATTAGACGATCACCATAGGTGGAAAGACGTCCATCGGTTTTTATAGAAAGTGGACGTCCTGCAATAATAAAAATATCTGAAGCGTGCAGATCTGCTGCCTTAGAGAGAAATTCCAGAGTTTGTTCTTTATTCATGAGTGCCTCCTTTATAAACAGACTGACTGGTGTCCGGAGTCCAGGAAGCCGTGGTGTCTGTTTTCCATTGTAATATTTGTATCAGAGAATCCCCGGATTTCTCCGGGTATAAAACCTTCAGGCAGACAGTGAGCTGCTGAGTGTCAGAGAGTGATTCGGCGAAAAGCAATGTTTGCTTTTCTTCGTCAAAAGTAAGCTCAGAATGATCATTGCAGAATTGTCCGACAAGGGAAAGATAATTCTTCTGATCGGTGGCCTGCCGGTAGGCATCTGTGAGTTCTGTCTGAATCTCATTGATAACTGTGGAAGCCTGACTGCAGGCATTATAATAATCTTCTGTCTGTTGCATGGAATTACGGGCGGTGCTTAATTCTGAACGGGAATTTCCGAGTGTCAGCAAAGAAAGCACTGCAAGACAAAGCACGGAAAAGATCAGAAACAGAGAGGGAATTCCCGTGGCAGTAAAAAAGCTGTTGTGGTCTTTCATGAGCTGGCCTCCTTGTCTGAATTTTCAATAATGGGAAAAACCAGATCAATCGTGTAAATCTGTATATCATTTGTGGCGTGATAGAAAGTAAGGGTTCCCTGTCTGGGGTTCGCTGTTTCGTGTAATGTAAGTTCCATTTTATAGGAAGCCTGTGAATCGGAACAGAGTTGCCAGGAACTGTCATAGTACCATTCGATGAGATTGTCCTGAATCTGTCCATCAGGAAACAGTGAGACAAAGCTTTTTGCGGTTCCGTCACTGTCTTCCAGAATTTCACCGACGGAAGTTGTGAGCGTTTGTATATGACGCCATTCCTGAGCATGTATATGATTTTTTTTTGCAGCAGCAAAGATACGGATACAGGCAGCACTGGAAAGTGCCAGAAAAAGCAGAACAAAGATCATTTCCATTAAAAAGAGACTTGTTTTTGAATGTGCGGATATTTTTTTCATGATGCCTCCTTGGAAACGGAATTCTGATGGAGATAAAAAGTTTCTTTGTTTCCTTCAGAATCTTTTAATTCAAAAGAATAAAAACCAGGTCTGCTTTCAGAGATCTGAAAGTCAGAAAGTTGAGCAATCGTTGTTCCGGCAGATGCATTGGCAGAAGAACTGTCTGAAGTAAAGAGTTCTTTCAGATTACCCTGATCAAGATAAATATAAGTGATGTAATCCTGATCATTCAGTGTATCACGAAAACAAAGGGCAGAAAGATTATCCAGTTTGCCGGTGAAAATTCCATTTACTGTGTCATGCTGTCTGAACTTGGTTGTAAGATAGGAAACAGCAGTACCGAGAGTATTTTCTGCATTTGTATTTTTTACAGTCTGCTGATAAATGCGTGCTGAAAAAAGCAGCATGAGCAGAAGAAAAAGAACAAAAATGCCAAAAAGCAGAAGAGAAGCCAGTTCAGCAACTGGATGTCTGGTGATAAGCCTTTTTTTCATTTGGCAGCCCCCTTTCCATGTCCGGCAGTATCGGACAGCAGAATTACACTTATATAAGGAAGCAGGTTGGAACCGTTTGGGGTATATTCGACAACAAAACGAGAGCGGTCATAAGTTATGTGGTAATCATTCAGAATCTGGTCCAGACTTTCTGGATATTGACCATTCATGGCATATGACCGGATAGCACCATTTTCCAGTGCCTGTTCCAGTGCCTGTTGTTCTTTGTGAAGGGTTTCATCGGATGCAAAGCTGACACTGATGAAAAAAATGCTGCTGATCAGAATGAGAAAGCATAAAGGTAGTAACAGACTGAATCCGCGTAAAAATTTTTTTCTGTGGCTGTCAAAGAGTTCCATTTATAGCTCACCTCACAATGCAATATCAGAGAGAATACCCAGAAGCGGCATCATTACAGAAAGCAGAACGAGACCGACAAGCAGGGACAGGATGATGACAATCGTTGGCTCAACGATGGAGATTGCTTCCGAAATCAGATCAACTGCTTTTTCACGATATTTTACGGAAAGCTGATTAAGTGCCTCGTCTGCCGAACCAGATTGAAAACCAACAGAAACCAGTCTTCCCTCCATACCGGTAAAAAGTTTGGAATCTGTCAGTGCCTGATAAAACGGAGTGCCTTCTTCCAGTAAATGACCTGTTTCTTCCAGTCGCTTCAAAATCAGAGGATGTGAAACCATTTCAGCAGACAGCTCAAGACTTGTATCTGGAGTGAGACCGCTTTTCAGCCCGAGAGAAAGTCCCTGTGCAAGACGCCCGTAATCGGCAGCCAGTGGGATATCGCGAAAGACTGGTAAGTGGTAGGCTGCGTTTCTCAGATAAATGTGTCCTTTTTCGCTCAGACTGAGAAAAAGAATCAGACCAACCAAGAGAACTACCAATAGCAGGAAAATACCGGAATAATTGCTGAGAATACTTCCGACTTTCAGTAATCCAAGAGAAAGTGTGTTCATTTCCATCCCCATCTGCTGAAAGACCTGCTGAAATACAGGAAGTACTTTTACAAGAAGAACGACGATAACGATTCCCATCATTCCAAGCATGATCAGGGGATAGGTAACTGCACTTCGAATCTGTTCGGAAACTTCCTGCTCCTGTTCATAGTGCTGAGCCAGGCTGTTCAGAATTTCATCCAGGCATCCTGTTTCTTCACCGGTCTTTATATAAGAAACAGAAGAATGGGGAAATCTTCCGGAAGTTTCCATTGCCTGTGTAAGACTTCCGGTTTCTTCCATGGAAGTGAGCAGCCGCGGTGATTGCCGCAGGAAGTTTTTCGATGGTGATGCAGTCTTCTGACATACCAGAACTTTCCAGTTATACGGATCCGGTGATCGAAACAACAATTACCGGTGATGATACTCCGCTGGCATCAAAGCCAAAGGTAACAACGAAGACAAAAAGAAAAACGAAGACAACGAGAAAGAAAGTAAAACTGAAAAAAGCATCGAAGAAGTCATACACCAAAAAACTTCCAAAAAAGAAAAAAACAACTACCAAAACCAGGAAGAGTGGTAAGAAGACTGTGAAGACACAGACAACTGTACAGACAGCAATGACTGAGAAGTACACAAAGAAATCCAAACAGAAAGTTGTCACACAGAAAATAGTAACAACAATCAAGACTACAACAACGGTTGCAAATCCACAGCAGAATGTACAGACGCAGGAAGTTTCATTCCAGAGTTCCGGAACTCAGAACTCCGGTTCGGCAAAGAACACCAGTCAGAAGGCATCCAAGCAGACAATCAGTAATGTTGCTTCTATTGCACCGAAGATGGACAGCAGAGTACTGAATGCGTATACAAGAATGGGATTTACGGTAACGGTTGATCCGAATGCCGCTTATGCAGGACATTTTGATGCAAGATCACGAAGCATCACGATCCAGGAAGCAGATGAGACAATTTATCATGAGCTTGGACATTTCCTCGCATTTATCGCAGGCAATGTAGATCAGAGCAGTGCATTTGCATCTGTATATAACAGTGAAAAAGCAAAATTCACTGGATATAACAAAGCATATGCAACACAGAATGCTTCGGAATATTTTGCTGAATCTGTGAAGGATTATATGCTGAATGGAGCTGCACTGAGTAGCCAGCGCCCGAATACATATAAGGCGATCCAGTCAGCATTGAATACAGTAACAACTGCCAGAGCAGATGCAATACTGAAAGCTTACTCTTCAATCTGGAGCTAATAAAAGAACAATTAAGAATTAGAAAGGCTGCCTGCCTGTGATGCAGGTGGCTTTTTTATTTATATAGAATGTCCTAAACAGCTGACAAAACGGGTTAGTCATTGATTCTGTCACAAAAAAGTGATATAATTATAAACCAGATTTATATGTAAAGAAAAGCGAGGTACGCAAAAATGAAAACAATAGAAGATTACGTAAGAAGTATCCCGGATTTTCCGGAACCGGGTATTATTTTCAGAGACATTACAAGTGTTCTGCAGGATGCAGATGGACTTCAGCTTGCAATTGATTCCATGCAGGACTGTCTCAAGGATACGGATGTAGATGTGATCGTAGGAACTGAATCCAGAGGCTTTATCTTTGGTGTGCCGATTGCATATAATCTTCATAAACCATTTGTACCGGTTCGCAAAAAAGGCAAACTTCCATGTGAGACTGTTTCCAGAAGCTATGATCTGGAATATGGAAGTGCAACTATAGAGATGCACAAAGACTCTATCAAACCAGGACAGAAAGTAGCAATCATTGATGACCTGATCGCTACCGGTGGTACGGTGGAAGCTGCAATTAAGCTGGTAGAAGAACTTGGCGGTGAAGTAGTCAAAGTTGTTTTCCTTATGGAGCTTGCAGGATTAAAAGGACGCGAAAGACTCGCTGGTTATGATGTGGCTTCTGTGATCAGATACGAAGGTAAATGATTCTGCGGCGGTAACAGCGTGAACAGTAATAAATAACGGCAGGCAGGTGGGAGATAATGGCAGATAAGAAAGAGAATGTACAGCTTGAAAAAACAATGGACAAGGCAGAACAGGAAAAGCTTGAATCCGTAAAAAAAGCAGATGCAGCGGTCAAAACCATGCAGGATTTTACCAGCCCGGAGGTTTTGTATGAGGAGCTGATAGCCAGCGTGAAGAAATATCACCCTTCTACGGATATTTCCATGATACAGAAAGCCTACGAAGTGGCCAGGGAAGCCCACAAAGATCAGAAGCGAAAATCAGGAGAGCCGTATATCATACATCCTCTTTGTGTGGCAATCATACTTGCAGATCTTGAGCTGGACAAAGAAACGATCGTTGCAGGTCTTCTTCATGATGCAGTTGAAGATACCTGGATGACAATAGAAGAAGTAGAGAAGGAGTTCAGTGCAGAAGTTGCACTTCTGGTGGATGGCGTTACCAAACTGGGACAGTTAAGCTATTCAGCTGATAAAGTAGAACTTCAGGCAGAAAACCTTCGAAAGATGTTTCTTGCCATGGCAAAGGATATCCGTGTTATTCTGATCAAGCTTGCAGACCGCCTGCATAATATGCGCACCCTGCAGTATATGAGACCGGAGAAACAGCAGGAAAAAGCCCGTGAAACGATGGATATTTATGCACCGATCGCTATGAGACTTGGTATCTCCAAAATCAAAGTAGAGCTGGATGACCTTTCGCTGAAATATCTGAAACCAGATGTATACTATGATCTGGTGGATAAAGTTGCTCTTCGTAAAAGTGAACGACAGGAGTTTGTAAACAATATCGTCAAACAGGTCAAGCAGCATATGGATGAGGCATCCATTAAGGCGCAGGTTGACGGAAGAATCAAACATTTCTTCAGTATCTATAAAAAGATGGTCAACCAGGACAAGACGATCGATCAGATTTATGATCTGTTTGCAGTACGTATCCTGGTAGATACTGTCAAAGACTGCTATGCGGCACTTGGCGTCATCCATGAGATGTATAAACCGATTCCGGGCAGGTTCAAGGACTATATTGCCATGCCGAAGCCAAATATGTATCAGTCTCTGCATACGACGCTGATCGGCCCGAACGGACAGCCATTTGAAATTCAGATCCGCACATTTGAGATGCACAAGACTGCGGAATATGGTATTGCTGCACACTGGAAATATAAAGAATCATCCGATGGTAAAGTACCTGTTGATAAGAGAGAAGAAGAGAAACTGAACTGGCTGCGTCAGATTCTGGAATGGCAGAAAGATATGTCTGACAACAGAGAATTTATGAGTCTTCTTAAGAATGACTTAGATCTTTTTGCAGACAGTGTTTATTGTTTCACACCGCAGGGAGATGTCAAGAACCTGCCAAATGGATCTACACCGATTGATTTTGCCTACAGTGTACACAGTGCTGTTGGTAACCGTATGGTTGGGGCGCGTGTCAATGGTAAACTGGTTCCAATTGAGTATCAGATCAAAAATGGGGACCGTATTGAGATCATTACTTCACAGAATTCACAGGGACCGAGCCGTGACTGGCTGAATCTTGTCAAGAGCACACAGGCAAAGAATAAGATCAATCAGTGGTTCAAAAAAGAACTGAAAGAAGATAACATCCTGAAAGGCAAAGACATGCTGACACAGTATGCCAAGTCCAAAGGATATAAACTTGGAATCTATACAAAACCGCAGTTCCTGGAATCCGTTATGCGTAAATATGGATTCCGTGACTGGGATTCTGTACTGGCTGCAATCGGCCATGGTGGTCTGAAAGAAGGACAGGTCTTCAATAAGCTGATGGAAGCTTATGATAAAGAAAATCAGAAGAATCTTACAGACGAGCAGGTATTGGAGGCTACTGGGGAAGCACAGGAGAAACTGCATGTTACCAAAAACAAAGGTGGTATCGTTGTAAAAGGTATCCATGATGTTGCAGTTCGTTTTTCAAAGTGCTGCAGTCCGATCCCTGGAGACGAAATTGTTGGATTTGTTACAAGGGGACGGGGAATTACCATTCATCGTACAGATTGTGTGAATGTGCTGAATATGTCGGAAATGGATCGATCCCGTCTGATCGAAGCTGAATGGCAGCCAACGGACAATAAAGGTTCTGAGAAATATATGGCTGAGATTCAGGTCTATGCAAATAACCGTACTGGTCTTCTGGTGGATCTTTCCAAAATCTTTACAGAGAGAAAGATTGATATGAGAAGCATTAACAGCCGTACAAGCAAGCAGGAAAAGGCGACGATTTCAATCAGCTTTGAGATTGGAAGCAAAGAAGAGCTTTCATCACTTGTTGCCAAGATACGTCAGGCAGAAAGTGTGATCGACGTAGAACGTACAACCGGTTGATTTAGATGAGGATAATAGTATGAAAAGACTGGATTTACAGAAATGTATTGTTGGAAGTGTGTTTACGAACTGTTACTTCCTGAAAAATAAAGAAACAGAAGAAATGCTGATCGTTGATCCGGGCGATAATGCCGACAGAATCGAACAGAAGGTTCTTGAAATGCAGGGCAGACCGGTTGCAATTCTTCTGACACATGGTCATTTTGACCATATTCTTGCAGCAGAAGAAATCAAAAAGAAATACAATATTCCAATTTATGCATGTGCCAAAGAAGAAAAGACGCTGCAGGATCCAAGAATCAATCTGACAGCATTTCACACGAGCAGCTATACATTGAAGGCGGATGTCTATCTTACGGATCTTCAGGTTGTGGAACTGGCAGGTTTTTCGGTTCAGATGATCGAGACTCCCGGACATACGTTAGGAAGCTGTTGCTATTATTTGAAAGATGAAGGAGTTTTGTTCAGCGGAGATACTGTTTTCTGTGGGTCGGTGGGAAGAACTGATTTTCCGGAGGGAAGCACCGCGGCAATCGTAAACAGTCTGCACAGACTGCTGGAAGCACTTCCGGATGATACGGAAGTTTATCCGGGACATGATACGTCAACAACGATTGGTTATGAAAAGAGGTATAATCCATTTGTATAAGATTGGTATTCTGTTTCAGGACAGAGAGTTTGAACACGATATATATGAACTGATCCGTGCGTTTTATCCGGGAAGTGAGATCTGTTCTTTCTATGAAGAAGAGGAAGCGGGCTGTGATCTTTATTTTCGGATTGAAAAGCAGGGTGATTCCTGTGTGATCCGGTATGAGGATCATGAGAATAAAGGCGTGACAAGTGCAGAGTTTATAGAAGGGCAGTCTTCGGATGCCCTTATTTCTTGTGTGGATGCTGATGACAGTGAGGCAAAAGAACGTGCACATGCGATTCGTAAGGAGCGTAAGGATATTGTTAAGATTGCACTGTACAAGTTATTAGTAAAGCTGACGGGGAAAACACTTCCGTGGGGAAACCTGACAGGTATCCGGCCGGCGAAGCTTGCAATGGGACTGATTGAATCTGGTATGAAGAATACGGAAGCGGCACAGGAAATGAGAGAGCGCTATATGGTGAGTCCGCAGAAAACAGCACTTGCGATCACAATAGCGAACAGAGAAAGAGAGATTCTCAAAGATATTGATTATGAAAATGGTTACAGTCTGTATGTGGGAATCCCGTTCTGCCCGAGTATATGTCTTTACTGTTCTTTCAGTTCCTATCCATTGAAACAGTGGAAGAACCGTGTGAACCAGTATCTGGAAGCACTTTGTAAAGAGATAAAAGAAGTTGCTGCAATCATGAAAGCAAAAGGCAGAAAACTGGATACGGTTTATATTGGAGGAGGTACACCGACAACGCTGGAACCGGAGCAGCTGAAAGTCCTTCTGGATGCACTGATGGAGAATTTTTGCTGCGAGAATCTTGCAGAATTTACGATTGAAGCAGGAAGACCGGACAGTATTACCAGAGAAAAGCTGATGATTATCCGCAATTATCCGATTACAAGGATTTCTGTAAATCCACAGACGATGAATCAGGAAACGCTGGATATTATTGGAAGACGTCATACAGTAGAGGAAACAAAGCAGGCATTTATGCTTGCAAGAGAGTGTGGTTTTGACAACATCAATATGGATCTGATCGTTGGTCTGCCTGGAGAAGATAAGATAATGGTAGAAAACACATTGAATGAAGTGAAAGTACTTGCACCAGACAGCATAACCGTACATTCCCTTGCTGTTAAGAGGGCGGCACGACTGAATATTTTTAAAGATAAATATCAGGAAATGACTTTTGAGAACAACCAGGAAATCATGGATATGACCATGAAAACAGCCTACGAAATGGAAATGGGTCCTTATTATCTGTACAGACAGAAGAATATGAAGGGAAATTTTGAGAATGTTGGCTATGCAAAGGTTGACAAAGCCGGGATTTACAATATACTAATTATGGAGGAAAAACAGCCGATCATCGCTTTGGGGGCCGGCGGTTCTTCCAAGCTTGTCTTTGATCAGGGCAAACGTATTGAACGTGTGGAAAATGTCAAAGATGTTACAAATTACATTGACCGTATTGATGAAATGATAGAACGAAAACGCAAAGGAATCAATACCTGGTTATGACAGCAGGAGGTGGACGTATTGCAGACAGCAGAGAAAGAGCCGGGACAGGCGGAAATATTCAAGTCTGGTGACAGATTGCTGGATTTTGATCTTTCTGAGGAACTGAATCATGGAATTGCTGTCAGTAATCTTGCGTATGCTGTAGCTGCCGAACTGGGGCAGGACGAGGAGTTCTGTTATCAGATGGCGATTGCCGGAATGCTCCATGATATTGGGAAGCTGAAGCTTACCGGCTATATCAACGGACAGGAAAATGATCCCCTTCTGATAGAAGAACTGAAGTATGTCCGTATGCATTCTTCGCTGGGATATGAAGAACTGAAGGATCAGGGGTATTCAGAGCTGGTACTTCAGAGTGTTTTGTATCATCATGAAAATTATGATGGCAGCGGCTATCCGTCGAATCTCAGAGGGGACAGCATTCCGCTTGGGGCCAGAATTTTGCGTGTCTGCGATGTTTATGCGGCACTGAGCTCAGACAGACCTTACAGAAGAGCGTTTGATGTCAGTACAGTGATAGAGCTTATGATCGATGAGATCAAAAATTTTGATATGGAAGTTTTTCTTGCATTTCAGAGAGTTGTACACAATAACAAATAACAGGAGGACAGTATGGCGTTAAAGAAGAAACCGGTTACCGGTATGAAAGACATTTTACCAAAAGAGATGGAAATTCGTAATTATGTGATGAACATGATTCGTGAAACATATGGAAAATTTGGATTTTCTGCAATTGAGACACCATGTGTGGAGCATATCGAAAATCTCAGCAGCAAACAGGGTGGAGAGAATGAGAAACTGATCTTCAAGATTCTGAAACGAGGAGAAAAACTGAAACTGGATACAGCAGAGTGTGAGGCTGATCTGGTTGATTCAGGCCTTCGTTATGATCTGACTGTACCGCTTTCCAGATATTATTCCAACAATGCAGGACAGCTTCCGACTCCGTTTAAGGCACTTCAGATGGGCAATGTCTGGAGAGCGGACCGTCCGCAGAGAGGCCGTTTCCGCCAGTTTATGCAGTGTGATATTGATATTCTTGGTGAGCCTACTTATCTTGCAGAAATTGAACTTGTCATGGCAACAACGACATTGCTTGGCAAACTGGATTTCCATAATTTCACGATCCGTATCAATGACCGAAAAATCCTGAAAGCTATGGCACAATACAGTGGATTTCCGGAAGATAGCTTTGATACAGTTTTCATCATTCTGGACAAGATGGACAAGATTGGTCTGGAAGGTGTAGCTGAAGAACTGGAAAAAGAAGGTTTCAGCAAAGACAGTATTGATACCTATCTTGGTATGTTCAAAGAAATTACAACTGATATTGAAGGCGTACGTTACTGCAAAGAAAAACTGAGTGAGGTTCTGGATCCGAAAGTAGCAGAAGATCTTGAGACCATCATCACAGCAGTTGATTCTGTGAAAAATGCAGACTTTAAGATTTCCTTTGATCCGACTCTGGTTCGTGGAATGTCTTACTACACAGGTCCGATCTTTGAGATTGCAATGGATGAGTTTGGCGGTTCTGTTGGTGGCGGCGGACGTTATGATGAGATGATCGGTAAATTCACCGGACAGAATACATCTGCATGCGGATTTTCCATTGGATTTGAGAGAATCGTTATGCTGCTTCTGGAGAGAGGGTATGAAATCCCGACAAATGCAGCTAAGAAAGCATATCTGATCGAGAAGAACATGCCGGCTGATAAACTTCTTCCGATTCTGAAACAGGCAGAAGAAGAACGTAAGAATGGTGTTCAGGTCAACATTTCTATCATGAAGAAAAATAAGAAATTCCAGAAGGAACAGATGACAGCGGAAGGATATACAGAATTTGTAGAATTCTTTAATAAATAAGTGCTTCAAAAAGGAGAAAAATCATGGCTGAAAGTATGAAAGGTCTGCACAGGACATGCCGATGTGCAGAAGTAACAAAGGATATGGTCGGCAGCAAAGTAACCCTGATGGGATGGGTGCAGAAGGCACGTAACAAAGGAGGTCTTGTCTTTGTTGATCTTCGTGACCGTTCCGGTATCATGCAGGTGATCTTTGAAAATGGCAGCATTGACCAGGAAGGTTTTGAAAAAGCAGGCAAACTGAGAAGTGAGTTTGTAATCGCAGTTACCGGTACAGTTGAGAATCGCGGTGGTGCTGTAAATGAAAATCTTGCTACAGGTGCACTGGAACTCCGTGCAGAATCTTTAAGAATTCTCGCAGAGTCTGAGGTTCCGCCTTTCCCGATCGAAGAGAACAGCAAGACAAAAGATGAAATTCGTCTGAAATACCGTTACCTTGACCTAAGAAGACCGGACCTTCAGAGAAATTTGATGATGAAGAGCAAAGTAATGATGCTTACCCGTAAATTCTTCACAGATGAAGGATTCCTGGAAGTTGAGACACCAATGCTTGGTAAGAGTACACCGGAAGGTGCGAGAGATTATCTTGTTCCGTCCAGAATTCACCCAGGTTCTTTCTACGGCCTTCCACAGTCTCCGCAGCTGTACAAACAGCTTCTGATGTGCTCCGGATATGACCGTTACATTCAGATCGCACGTTGTTTCCGTGATGAGGACCTTCGTGCAGACCGTCAGCCGGAATTTACACAGATCGATATGGAGCTTTCCTTTGTAGACGTAGACGATGTTATCGATGTAAATGAGCGATTCCTTGCTTATCTGTTTAAAGAAGTTCTGGATGTGGATGTCAAGCTTCCAATTCAGAGAATTACATGGCAGGAAGCTATGGACCGTTTCGGTTCTGACAAACCGGATATGCGTTTTGGTATGGAACTGCATGATGTAAGTGAAGTAGTGAAAGATTGCGGATTCGTAGTATTCAAGAATGCACTGGAGGCTGGTGGAAGTGTCCGTGGTATCAATGCAGAAGGCCAGGGAAGCATGCCTCGTAAGAAGATTGACAAGCTTGTTGATTTCGCCAAGACTTATGGTGCAAAAGGTCTTGCTTACATCGCTATTGCAGAAGATGGTACACGCAAATCTTCCTTTGCTAAATTCATGACAGAGGAAGAGATGGATGCTCTGGTTCGGGCGATGGAAGGTAAACCGGGAGATCTGCTTCTCTTTGCAGCAGACAAGAACAAAGTCGTATATGATGTTCTTGGTGCTCTTCGTGTAGAACTTGCAAAACAGATGGATCTTCTTGACAAAAACGAATATCGCTTCGTATGGGTAACAGAGTTCCCGCTTCTTGAGTGGAGTGAAGAAGAAAACCGCTATACAGCAATGCATCATCCATTTACGATGTTGATGGAAGAGGATATCCCACTGATCGAGAGTGGAGATCTTGGAAAAATCCGTGCAAAAGCTTATGATATCGTATTGAATGGTAATGAGATCGGTGGAGGTAGTGTTCGAATCCATCAGAATGATATTCAGGAAAAAATGTTTGAGATGCTTGGATTTACGAAAGATGCAGCTTACAAACAGTTTGGTTTCCTTCTGAATGCATTCAAATATGGAGTTCCGCCTCACGCTGGACTGGCATATGGACTTGACCGTCTGGTTATGCTGATGGCAAAAGTTGACAGTATTCGTGATGTCATTGCATTCCCGAAAGTAAAAGATGCCTCCTGTCTGATGACAGAATCACCGAGTGTGGTAAGCGAACAGCAGCTTGAGGAACTTGGGCTTGAAACAGCTAAAGAAGAAACAACAGAAGAATAAGAGCAGCAAATAGGCTGCAGATATAAAAGAAAACGGCTGTCCCGGATGTGGGACGGCCGTTTTGAAGTATAAAAATTAGTTTTGTTCAGAGGAATCAGCGGTATCGTTTGCTTCTTCGGATACCGGAGTACTGCTGAGCGTTCCGAAAATGGCATTTCCGATTGCAGCATTGCTGTCCTGGAGTTTCCAGGAAACACCATCATTGGTAAGATGGAAAACAGCAGCAGTCTGTACAGTCGCTGTATTTGATTTGATTTTTGACAGAAGCAGCTGCATGGATTTTTCATAACGTTTGACAGAACCATCAATTACAGCATCGGCAGAACTCAGATAAGTATCCAGTTCATTCTGATAGGCAGTAAGGATCGCATTGCTGTCAAAGGTAGTGATCTTAGTCTGAATGACAGCATTGTAGCTTTCTTCGTCACAGCTGGAGATATTGAAATCAAAAGTAGAGTGAAAAAGCTCCACCAGTGCAGCAGCAATAGAATTCTTGTCTGTATCGGAAGTATTGAACAGGCTTTCGATTCCAAGATAATTGCCCATTTGTTCTGTATTCATTGTTTTAAGGGTATTCAGATAGACGGTCAGGGTTTCCTCAGGTGAGAGGAGGTTGTTATCAGACAGATAAGTCATCAGACCGCCGACAAGATTGTTCTCCAGGGAGTGTGAACGTATGATCTCCCATTCGTCTTTGTCATCATTACTTCCCTTATTACAAAGTTCCACAGTACATTCTCGTTCTACGGTAGCATAATTGTTATTGCTGAGGAGTTGATCCAGCAGGAGATAACGTTCTTCCATGGAATCTGTGGTTTTTTCTGTAGCCTGTTCTTCGCTGTCAGCCGCTTTGAGAATTGCATTTTTCAGAGAAGCTTCGCCGTAATCTTTGGCAAGAGAGGCTGCATCTATTGTGGATAAGCGCAGTGAAGCTGTGGCTTCTTTTTTATCGTTGTCGACGTTTACACTCAGAATTTCGTAATCAAAATTCTGGAAGAAGAGAGAAAAGACTTCTTTTACTTCATTTGAGAGTTTGATCTCTTTGGTAGCGTCGGGAAAAAGTTCTTTGTAGGATACATATTTCTGGGTCGTATCAGAGTCCAGATTTTTCAGTAGATCCAGTTCATTTGTGATAACTGCCTGTACATCTGTCTTATCCACGTGGGAACAGCCGGTCAAACATATGACAGCCAGGATAATCAGCAGAAATGGCATCAGACCTTTTGCGATCTTCATAGGTATCTTTCCTTTCAAAAATAATCCTTTATATTTTATCAGATAAGCATGGAAAAGTCAAAAAATGGTAATTTTATGCTGTTTTGGAAGATATTTATGAAAATATTGTGAAAACCGGGATGATTTTGTACAGCTCTTTCATTTTCAGGTGTAATCTGATATGATATATAAGTTAAAAAGTGATTTTTACAAAGTAAACACATGAATAGTGTACCATTAAGTCAGTAATGTCTGGACTGATAGGAGGAAACACAGATTTATGAAAAAACGTATTTTAATCCTTCTCGGGATATTGATAATTGGTGGCGGTGCTGCTGCAGGAGTATGTTGGAAAATGGGCGTATTTGGTCAGCAGGAGACAAGTGGAGATTCTGTATATGTAACCAAAATAAGCGACCTTACCGGACAGACATCAGGAGTTTCCAACCGCTTTGCAGGAGTAGTTGAGCCTCAGGAGACTGTTTCTGTAGAACTGGAGAGTGGACGGACAGTAAAAGAAGTCCAGGTTAAGACCGGTGATCAGGTCAAGAAAGGGCAGCTTTTGTTTGAATATGATCTGAGCAGCATTCAGGAGAGCCTGGAAGAAGCACAGCTTGACCTTGACCGCCTGAAAAATGAGGCAAGCAGTCTGAATGAGCAGATTGCCACGCTTGAAAAAGAAAAGAAAAAAGCAAGTCAGGATAATCAGCTTTCTTATACGATTGAGATTGAGACAAACAAAATGAATCTCAAGAAAAATGAATACAGTCAGAAAAGCAAGCAGGCTGAGATTGACAAACTCCAAAGCGCGACCGGCAATACAGAAGTCCGGAGTTCAATTGATGGTGTTATCCAGAAAATCGATACATCGAAGCTGACAACAGAGGATAACAGCAGCGTGGATGATACAGATTCAGGAGATTCTTCTTATTCTGATGATAGCAGCAGCGAGGGCAGCAATGCATTTATTACAATTCTGAGTACAGGTGCTTACCGTATAAAAGGTACAGTCAATGAATTAAATGTAAACAGCATTGTTGAGGGCGAACCGGTAATCATTCGATCTCGTGTGGATGACAGTCAGACCTGGAAGGGAACCATGGGAACGATTGATAAGGACAGTGCATCTTCCGGCAATAATAACAATTCTTTTTACGGAATGACGGACAGCAGTGATTCTCAGACGAGTACCAGTACTTATCCGTTTTATGTAAATCTCGATTCATCAGACGGGCTGATGCTTGGCCAGCATGTTTATATTGAGATGGATGAAGGACAGGAAAGTCAAAAGACAGGAATCTGGTTAAGTGAGGTTTATATTGTTGATGCAGATACAGACAGTCCGTATGTGTGGGCAGCAGATAAGAAGGGCAAACTGGAGAAACGTAGTGTGATTCTGGGACAGCATGATGAGGAACTTGGAGAATATGAGATTGCAGATGGTCTTTCCAAGGATGACTGTATAGCATATCCGTCTGATATACTTGAGGCGGGAATGTCTACGACGACCAATATAGAAGATGCAATGGATACAGGCAACATAGATATGCAGCCGCTGGATGATAGCAGCTTCAGTGAAGATCCTCTTCCGGATACGGCTGATACAGAGGGTGTCAGTGAATATGAAATGAGCGATGACGGAACCGTTGTTGATGATCCGGAAGCAGTTGATGACAGCATTGTGGATGACAGTTCATCGGATGAATCAATGGATATGACAGACGGAAGTTCCGATTCAGGTGAGATACTGGATGATAATCTTATGCCGGTAGAGGAGGATACGGAGGAAGCACAATGATTTTGGAATTAAAGGGAATCTTTAAGAACTATCAGCAGGGAAAGATGAGTGTACCGGTTCTGAAGGACGTTAATTTTTCCATGGAAGAGGGAGAATATGTGGCAATCATGGGACCATCCGGATCAGGAAAAACAACACTCATGAATATTATAGGATGCCTGGATAAGCCGACAGAAGGGAAATTTTTTCTGGATGGACAGGACATTCTCAACTGTTCAGAAAATGATATGTCAGATATCCGACTTAATAAGATCGGATTTGTATTTCAGAGTTTCCACCTTCTTCCAAGACAGTCTGCGCTTGCTAACGTAGAACTTCCATTGAATTATGCCAAAGTCCCGAAGAAAGAAAGACGGGAGCGGGCAATGAAGGCACTGGAAAGAGTAGGACTTGCTGATCGTGTAGACTTTCAGCCGAACCAGCTTTCCGGTGGACAGATGCAGCGAGTTGCGATTGCCAGGGCAATCGTAAATAACCCTAAACTCCTTCTGGCAGATGAACCAACAGGAGCACTTGACAGTAAATCAGGTGCTCAGGTCATGGAGCTTTTCCAGAAGCTGAATGATGAGGGGGTTACAGTCCTTATGATCACTCATGATCCGGACATTGCTGCACATGCAAAGCGGGTTGTGATGATTCGCGATGGAGAGCTGAAGGAAAAAGAGGTGAAGTAGTTCATGAAGAAAAAAATCATCATAGGTATCCTGATCGCAGCTCTGGTCGCAGGAGGATCTGCCGGCGGAGCAGTCTATTATAAAAAGTCTCATCAGAAAACGGTGTCTGTTGTAAGCGTTGACAGTCTGGCCGGTCAGTATTACATGGATGATACAAATCTTGATGGAAATATTGTTACCAGTGCGACGCAGAGTGTTAACATAGACAAAGATATGATCATTAAGGAGGTCTATGTATCAAAGGGGGATTCCGTTAAAAAAGGGGATCAGTTGATGTCTTTTGATATGACACTTGTTCAGATGGAACTGAATATAGCCAAGCTGAAACAAAAACAGCAGGAACAGGATCTGAATAAAGCGATTAACAGGCTGAGCAGCCTGAAAAACGGCGGTAAGATAGAAGAAAGTGATGGGGAGACACTGGATACTTCCGGCAGCACATCGGATGATACAGATACAAGCAGTGCGATGGATGACAGTAATGAAACTGCTTCGACGGGTGGAAGTGTGAAGGGCAATTATCTGGCTGCAATTATCCAGCCGGTTCTGGCGGCTGCTGTGGAGAAGACAGATATAGAATCTGCAAATACAGAAGAGACTGCTGTTGAGGATTCCGAAAGTGCAGCTGCACAAACACAGGGAACAGAGAGCGGCTCTGAGAACAGTTCAGATGGAAATGCAGATTCATCAGACAACAGTAGTACAGATGTGAAGGTTGAGTTTGAAGAGCCGGATACGACAGGAAATGATACCACAGTAACGATCAGTCCGGAGCCGACGAATATACCGGATGATAATGCCGATGGAGATTTCACAGACGAAATCGAGATCGTTGACACAGAACCGGATACTGGAACAGATGATCTGACGGATGGAAGTCCGATGTTTTATCAGGTTCTGGATGAAAATACAGAACCCTATACCGGAACAGGTACAGAGGATGATCCATATGTATTCCTCTGCAGTTCTGCAAAAGGCTATGTAGTTGCGAAGGGATCCTTTTTGAATAAAATGGCTGCTTTTCAGGCTGATGGTACGAAGGAACCTGGCAGAGAAGGATACTGGTATCAGCTGGAGTTTCATCAAAATGATACGATAACAAATCTGCTGGACCGTAAAGAATCCTGCACAGGCTATTATCTTGTAGATGGAGGCCTGCTGGAAAAAATGGTAACCGATAACTCTGAAGTTGAGTTTTCGCTGGACGGGGCATCTCATTATGAGAAGCCACCGGCTGATGGAGGCGGAGACGGAGGCGGCGGTGGAGATGATGGTGGTTCGGCATCTATCTCACGTGATGAGGCGATCAAGATTCAGCAGACTAAGATTGACAGCCTGAAACTGGACATCAGAGAAAGTAAACTGAATATTGAGAAACTCGAGAAAAAAGTAAAAAAAGAGGTAATATACAGCAAGCTGGACGGAACGGTTGCAAAAGTAGGCGATCCGGTGACTGGCGCATCTGATGGAAATTCTTTTATGACGATCAAAAGCAAAGAAGGTTACTACGTAAAAGGTACAGTCAGTGAACTGATGCTGGATCAGGTTAAGGAAGGTACGATACTGAACTGTTCAAGTCAGAATGGTGATTTTGAAGCAGAGGTGATCGATGTATCTGAGTATCCGGTTTCAGGTGATAATTATTCCGGCAATGGAAATCCAAATGTATCTTATTATACATATATTGCAACGATTCCGGACAAAACCGTCAAAGTATCGGACGAAGACTGGCTGACGATTTCTCTGACAAATAATACACAGAGCAAAGGAATTGTTCTGGACAGGGCATTTGTACGGTCAGAAAATGGAGCCAGTTATGTATACAAGGATGACAACGGAGTGCTGAAGAAACAGGTGCTTACCGTAGGTGGTAATGTAAATGGCGGCTACAGTGTACTGATAACCGGTGGAATCACCAGAGATGATAAGATTGCTTTTCCGTATGGTGACACGGTAAAAGAAGGTGCAAAGACCAAGGAAGTTTCTTCCAGTGAGATCTATGGATATTAGAAAGGTGGTATTTTATGCTTGAAAATATGAGGATATCCATTCAGGGAATCTGGTCTCATAAAATGCGATCTTTTCTGACTATGCTGGGTATCATTATTGGTATTGCATCGATCATTGCGATCGTGTCTACGATCAAGGGAACAAGTGAACAGATCAAAGAAGACCTGATCGGTGCGGGAAATAATACAGTTTCTGTGAGTCTGAATTATGGTGACAGTGATTATGATCCGGAGTATGGAATGACCGATGGTACGGAACCGCCGCTTCTCTCAGATCAGCAGAAAGAAGATGTTATGAATCTGGATCATGTGGAGAATGCGACATTCTTTTACAGCCGTACATATACCAGCAGCGTATATTATGAAAATACCAGTTTTCAGGGTGGAAGTATTTATGGAATTGATATGAATTATCTGGATACCTGTGGATATATGGTAAGATCCGGCCGTGGTTTTATACAGAAGGATTATGATGAGATGCGAAAGGTTGTACTGGTAGACAGCAATGCGGCAGATAATCTCTTTGCAGGAAAAGATCCTGTTGGAAAAACAATAGAGATTGGATCCGAACCGTTTACCGTTATTGGTGTGGTAGAACAGAATGATGATTATCAGCCAAATATCAAAACCATTGATGAGTACAATCAATATTATCAGATGATCATGGGAACAGTCATGATTCCGAATAAATGCTGGCCCATGGCATTTAAGTTTGATGAACCTGAGAATGCCGTGATCCGAGCAGATTCAACGGATAATATGAGTTCCGCCGGAAATGCAGCAGCGGATATTATGAATCAGGGAATCAACACCAATACATCCAAGTACAAATATAAAGCGGATGATGTAATGCAGCAGGTCAAGAACTTGCAGAAACTCAGTGAGAGCACCAATACACAGCTGATCTGGATTGCAAGTATTTCATTGTTGGTCGGAGGTATCGGCGTTATGAATATCATGTTGGTATCCGTCACTGAACGAACCAGTGAAATTGGTCTGAAAAAAGCAATCGGTGCACGAAAGAAAGTGATTCTGTTTCAGTTTTTGACAGAAGCCTCCATGCTGACAAGTATTGGAGGAGTGATCGGAGTTATTGTTGGAATTGCACTTTCCAAAGTGGTATCGGAACTGTCGGGGGCTCCGACAGCTATCAGTATACCGGCGATCATTGGTTCCGTTCTTTTTTCCACATTGATTGGCGTGATCTTTGGATTACTTCCGTCAGTCAAGGCTGCCGATTTAAATCCGATTGATGCACTTAGAAGTGAATGACAGAGGTTGGAGTTTGTTGATCAGAGACAGACTCCAATCTCTTTTTCTGTTATGAGGGGCATTTTTGATATTTTAATTGAGATGGAGAAAAAAATGTGTTAGACTATAATCAATATGCAATGATTCAGATATGAAGTAAAATACATGAGGAGATGCAGTATGAGAAAAATTGCAATTGTAACAGACAGTAACAGTGGTATTACGCAGGATGAAGGAAGAAAACTGGGAATCTCTGTTCTGCCTATGCCTTTTTATATTAACGATGTGATGTATCTGGAAGAAATCACTCTTTCACAGGAGGATTTTTATGAACGTCTGAAAAATGATGAATCCATATCTACTTCACAGCCGAGTCCGGCTGAAGTATGTGGTTTGTGGGATAATCTGCTGGAAGAGTATGATGAAATTGTACATATTCCGATGTCCAGTGGATTGAGTGCGTCCTGTGATACAGCTACCATGCTTGCCAGAGACTACGATGGCAGAGTACAGGTCGTTAATAACCAGAGAATCTCAGTTACGCAGCGTCAGTCAGTACTTGATGCAATGACATTAAGAGATGCCGGAAAGAGTGCGGCAGAGATTAAAGAAAAACTGGAAGAAGAGAAGATGGAGTCAAGTATCTATATTACTCTGGAAACTCTGAAATATCTGAAAAAAGGTGGAAGAATCACTCCGGCTGCAGCTGCGATCGGAACGGTTCTGAATCTGAAACCTGTTCTTCAGATCCAGGGAGAGAAGCTTGATGCATATGCAAAAGTGCGAGGTAAGAAGCAGGCAAAGAGAGTTATGATGAAAGCAATGCAGGAAGACTGGGATACACGTTTTAAGAAATATGTAGAATCCGGTGAGATGTGTCTGCAGATGGCCTATGCAGGAAACAAAGAAGAGGCCGAGGAATTCAAAAAAGAAGTTCAGGCAGCATTTCCTGGAATAGATATCCATATGGATCCACTTTCTTTAAGCGTTGCATGCCATATCGGACATGGAGCACTTGCTGTTGCATGCGCAAAGAAAGTAACTGTATAAAATAAGGAGTCAGAAAAATGAAAAAACTTATGGAATTAATGGCAGAAGAACTTGCTTCTGCTTTTGAAAAAGCCGGATACAATCCGGAATACGGTAAAGTTACCGTTTCCAACAGACCGGATTTATGTGAATTTCAGTGCAATGGAGCCATGGCAGGAGCCAAAGCATATAAGAAAGCACCATTTATGATCGCAGATGATGTAGTTGAACATCTGAAGGACAGTCAGATCTTTGCAATGGCAGAAGTTGTGAAGCCGGGATTTATCAATCTGCAGGTTAAAGAAGAATTTCTTGCTGATTACCTGAAGAAAATGGCAGCAGATGAGAAATATTCTGTAAAAACAGCTGAGAAACCGAAGACAATCATTATCGACTACGGCGGACCGAATGTTGCAAAACCACTTCATGTAGGTCATCTTCGTTCTGCAATCATTGGGGAGAGTATCAAACGTATCGGACGTTTTGTCGGACACAAAGTGATCGGTGATGTACATCTTGGAGACTGGGGACTGCAGATGGGGCTGATCATTACAGAACTGAAACACCGCAAGCCGGAACTGGTTTATTTTGACGATACTTACGAAGGAGAATATCCGAAGGAAGCACCGTTTACCATCAGCGAACTGGAGGAAATCTATCCATGTGCAAGTGGTAAATCCAAAGAAGACGAAGAATACCGTAATGAAGCTCTTGAAGCAACACATCAGCTTCAGCAGGGTAAACCTGGATATATGGCTCTCTGGAATCACATCATGCAGGTTTCTGTTACAGACCTCAAGAGAAACTATGCAAACCTGAATGTTTCCTTTGATCTGTGGAAAAAGGAATCTGATGCACAGCCGTATATTCCGGATATGGTTCAGAAAATGAAAGACCAGGGATTTGCATATGAAGATCAGGGAGCACTGGTAGTAGATGTCAAAGAAGAATCTGATACCAAAGAAATTCCGCCATGTATGTTGTTGAAATCAGACGGAGCTTCTCTGTATACCACAACAGATCTTGCAACGATCGTAGAGCGTGTCAAACTCTTTGATCCAGATGAAATTCTTTATGTAGTAGACAAGCGTCAGGAACTTCATTTCATTCAGGTATTCCGCTGTGCAAGAAAGACCGGACTTGTAAAACCGGAGACGAAACTTTCTTTCCTTGGATTTGGTACCATGAATGGAAAAGACGGAAAACCGTTCAAAACAAGAGAGGGCGGTGTTATGCGTCTGGAAAATCTCATCGCAGATATTGACGAAGAGATGTTCCATAAGATTGTCGAGAACAGAAGTGTCAAAGATCAGGATGCAAAAGAAACAGCGGAGATTGTAGGGCTTTCTGCAATCAAATATGGTGACCTGTCCAATCAGGCAACCAAAGATTATGTGTTTGATATTGATCGTTTCACTTCCTTCGAAGGAAATACAGGTCCGTATATCCTGTATACGATCGTTCGTATCAAATCCATTCTCAATCGTTATAAAGAAGAAGGTGGAAACCTTGAAGCAGGAGAAATCCTTCCGGCTGTCAATGCAAGCCAGAAGAACCTTATGCTGGAGCTGACAAAATTCGGAAGTACCATTGAGAATGCTTTCGAAGAAAAAGCACCGCATAAGATCTGTGCATACATTTATGAAGTATCCAATGCATTCAACAGTTTTTACCATGAGACTAAGATTCTCAGCGAAGAAAACCAGGCACAGAAAGAATCCTTCCTGAAACTTCTCGGTCTTACAAAAGATATACTTGAAACAAGCATCGACCTTCTTGGGTTCTCAGCACCGGATCGTATGTAATTGAATTAAAGTCTCACCTCCCATCTGGAAGGTGAGATTTTTTTAGAAAAAATTTATTATTTTCCATTCCTTTTTATGATATACTTATTTCATCTCAAAATTCTATAAGTTGGAATTCCCAACATTTTTCCATACAGATATTTATAAAAATCAGCGAAAGGAGCGATCGATATCGATCTAACAGGAATCATACTGAAAGGCCGCTATTGTATTGTCGAGCAGATTGGCAGAGGCGGTGAAGGTTCCATGTATCTGGCACGTGATCTGGAACTTGGCATTTTTCGTGCGGTAAAAGAGCTGCCTGCCAGCAGCAGAAGAGAGGCCGGACTGCTCAGACTTCTTGAACATCCCTATCTGCCAAAGATGATTGATTACACAGAGAGGGGTAACTTTTGTTACATCATCATGGAATATATACATGGCAGATCTCTGGAAGAGTATATGCAGGAAGGATATGTTTTTTCCATAGAGGAGATACTGTGCATAGGTGATGTGACCTTGCAGGTACTGGAATATTTTCATTCCAGGAAACCGGCAGTTTTTTATGGGGATCTGAAGCCGGCAAATATAATGATGACAGATCAGAAACGCCTTTATCTGGTAGATTTTGGAAGTGCGGTTTTTTCATATAGTGCTTCTTATAAAGAAACAAAGGGAACAAGAGGATATGCTGCCCCTGAACAGCTGCAAGGAAAGATAAGTGCAGCCAGCGATTTTTATGCACTTGGAAAAACAATGGAAGTGCTTTGCGGCAAAAAGAAATTCCGGTATTTTTTGAAATGTCCTGCTTTGGGGAAATTTATTTTCAGATGTTGCCGTACAGAGCCGGAGAAGCGCTGGCAGGGTACCGCGGAGGCAAGAAATGAATTATGTAAAATTCATCCGCTGAATTTGCAGCTGAAAGCTGTACTTTTCCCGCTGGCGGTAGCTTTGGTGGTGTTTGTGGCTGTTCTGAGTTCAGGATTAGATAGAGAAAAACTTCCAGAGCTGTCGCAGATGCTGACACCGGTGACCGCACAGTATTTTACTATGGAATATCAATCTGGTTCTGCAATATGGAAAGAAAAAATGCATGTTCACATAGAAAAAGAGCTACAGAATTTGCAAAAAGTTTATCAGAAGACACAGGATCAGATCCGAATTCTGGAACTGCTTGCGTGGAACGGACAGCTGGCAGACAAAGCAGATCATGCAGAAATCTACTATCGGCAATTGCTAACATATGAGCCGGAGTATAGTAAGGGCTATCTGGAATATGGATTATTTTTGTGCAGACAGGGCAGGTATCAGGAAAGCAGAGCAGTATACAGACAGTGGAAAAACAGGGCAGAAGAAAAAAGAATGCAGATAGCAGATGCATTTGCTGAAGAATGGCAGGAATGGAAGAAGGAGGCAGGAATTATTCTTGGAAGGACGAAACAATCTTTTTTGGAAGGTGCTTTTTAGTTTACTGATAATGGCAGTGTATGGAAGTTGTTCAGCTGCATATGCAGCTGAGTTTGGTGGGTTTGAGGTTTCAACAGGGACTGGTGAATATGAAGGAACCGGAGAAGAATGGGAGGATGAGCCGGTATGCAATACACCAGAACAGAATGACAGTAATACTTATGTAGATGAAGCACGAAATGACGGACAGGAATCAGAACAAAATACTTCAGGAACGGTATCCTCATATAATGAGGAGTATGAACAAGTGCCTGTACAGAATTGGAATGCACGGGAAAGTTCCACAACAACTGAAAAAAATCGTTCTTCTGTAACAGAATATACGGAAAGGTATAGAGGAGAGAACGAAAATGTAAGTAGTTCGATCATGGATGAAGACAGAATCATCAAGTCTGAGAGTACGGTAGTATCGATTCCCGCAGAAACGAGTCCGACATGGATACCGACCGTGACTCCAACTCCAACTCCGGTTCCTGCGCCAACAGCAACTTCAATACCGGTATTTACAGAAGTCCCGAAAGAAGAGGTGGAAACAGTAACAGAGTACAAGGAAGAGTACCGTCTGCCGCCTGCAGAATGTCTGCGAAAAATGAAACTCTTATTTTTGAGACAGGAATTGGGAAAAGGAGAATATGCAGAAATCCGAATCAAGAAGAATGCAGTGGTAGAAATTGTAAGTGTACGTGTTAACGGACAGGAAAAAGACTGGGATACAGAGGGAGAAATAGTTAGAGTACATGACCTTGTCAATGACATAAATCTGCTGGAGATTGCAGCTATGATACCGGCAGATTTTACGTGGACGGGAGAGAAAAAGAATGTTATACTGACCTATAATGTTTTTTAGACGAATTATTTTGATACAAAAGAAAAATTATCTGTAAAAAATCGGAGGAATTATGTATAAAGCAATCTTATTTGATCTGGATGGAACGTTGACAGAGTCAGGTGAGGGAATCACAAAATGCGTGCAGTATGCGCTTGAAAAGCTTGGCAGACCAGAATCGGATCTTGAAAAACTGAAAGTGTTTATCGGACCACCGCTGATGGAGCAGTTTATGAAGTATGCAGATATGGATGAAGCAACTGCGCGCAAAGCAGTGGAATACTACAGAGAGCGTTATTCTACGACTGGAATATTTGAGAATCGTCCATACCCGGGTGTGGAAAAGATGCTTCAGGAATTAAGGAGAAAGAAATACCTTCTGGCAGTTGCATCTTCCAAACCAGAATATTATGTGAAACAGATTTTAGATTATTTTAATTTGAAGGAATATTTTGACGAAATTGTGGGCAGTGAAATGAATGGAGCCAGAACAAATAAGACAGAGGTGATTGAAGAAACCTTGAAACGCCTTGGATTGGATCATCACCGCGAGCAGGTGATCATGGTGGGGGATAAAGAGCATGATGTTCTTGGAGCCAGAAAGGCAGGACTTGATTGTGTGGCTGTTTCTTATGGCTATGGGACAAAAGAAGAACTTGCGGCCTCCCAGCCATTGCAGATCGTGGCATCAGCTGAAGAGATCCTGGATTTTTTCGTCTGAGCCCTCGACGCAGACAAAGCCATGTCAGACAGATCTGGAGAGTAGCATATCCCTGTGGAATTCATTTTTTGATTTCACAGATCGTTGGCTACGCAGGTCTGTGGCTGATCATGAAATCTGGCGGGGGAATGGATGCTTATTATCAAAATGCAATTCTTTTTACAGGGCTGACTGGATTACTTGCTATGATTCCCTGTCTGTGGTTTTACAGTAGAGACCGTGCAGCGAGAAAAATTGGCGGACTTGTAACTTCGCAAAAACCATGGCAGTTGAAAATTCCGGAAATGTTACTGTTGCTTGGAATGGGAGCGGCATTTTCTCAGTTTGCCAATATGCTTGTGGGAATACTGCAGTCGGTTTTGAATTATCAGGAATATCAGGAATCTATGGACCAGCTGATGGAAGGAAAACAAATGTGGTTCCTGATCTTATCTATGGGAATCATAGCACCGCTTGCAGAGGAAATCGTTTTTCGCTGGCTGATCTATCTGAGACTTCGGGATTATATGCGAATGGGAGCAGCTGCTGTAATTTCTGGCCTGATTTTTGGAATCTATCATGGAAATCTGGTACAGGCTGTTTATGCGAGCCTTCTTGGAATAGTGTTTGCATATATCCTGGATATCAGTGGATGTCTGTGGAGCAGTGTGCTATTGCATATGGGGGCTAATATCTGGTCACTGATATCGCCGGATTTGTATACATGGATCATTGCCAGGAATCCGGCTGCAATCATGATATTATTCCTGATCTTATTGATGGTAATGATTTTGGGCTGTTTTTATTTTACAAAAAGAGTGCAGGGAAGATCAAAACGAGTTATATAGCAGAGAAAAGTAAAAATTATGATACAAATGAAAAGCTTTCAGATGAAATAAAATCTGGGAGCTTTTTTATATAAAGAAATAATGGTAATTAGATTTCGGGGTTTAGAAAGATTTTATAATTAGAAAGATTGCTCTTAAGGGGAATATATGATATCATAAGTGTATTAAAACAATTAATACACTAAATACACATGCGAAAAAATGATTTACAGCAGAAAGGAGGGACAATGATAATACTAGATTATCAGGACAGACGTCCGATATATGAACAGATAACTGAAAAGTTCAGGACGCTGATCTATCAGGGAGCATTGCCGGCCGGTTCCAGACTTCCTTCTGTCCGGCAGCTGGCAATGGAATTATCTATCAACCCGAATACGATTCAGAGAGCTTATATGACACTGGAGCAGGAGGGACTGATCTATCCGGTAAAAGGCAAAGGGAATTTTGTTGCAGAGACGCAGCAGATTCAGGAAAAAAGCAAAGAAGATTTTCGAAAAGAATTTCTGGAACTTGTCAGACGTGGAATCAACACAGGTATGACAGAAGAAGAACTGACGACATTGGTTCAGAAAGGGTATGAGGAGGAACAGAGATGATAGAGATAAGGGGATGCAGCAAAGCATTTGGGACGCTTATGGCAGTCAGTAAGGTTTCGCTGGAAATCGGGGAAAGAGAGGTCTTCGGTCTGGTTGGAAGCAACGGTGCAGGGAAGAGTACACTTCTTCGTATGATTGCAGGAATTCTGAAACCTGATGAGGGTGAAATAAAGATTGATGATATGGCAGTATTTGATAATGAAAAGGCAAAAGAACAGGTTTTCTACATATCTGATGATTGCTATTTTCCGACAAACTATACAGCGTTGGATATGGCTGCGTTCTACCAGCTGCATTATCCGAAATTTGAGAAGCAGAGATTTGCAAAACTGATGAATCAGTTCCAGCTTGATGAAAGAAGAAAAGTCGGCAGCTTTTCTAAGGGTATGAAAAAACAGTTGATGGTACTTCTTGGAATCAGTGCAGGGACAAAATATCTTCTCTGTGATGAAACATTTGACGGATTAGATCCGGTAGTACGTCAGGGGGTTAAGAGTCTGCTTGCAGCAGAAATCATGAGCAGAGATTTTACTCCGGTTCTTGCTTCACACAATTTGAGAGAACTGGAAGACATCTGTGACCATGTGGGACTTTTGCATAAAGGAGGCATGCTTTTGAGTAAAGACCTGGAAGATATGAAATTCTATATTCATAAAGTACAGTGTGTTTTGACAGACAGGAAACAGGAAGAGGAATTGAAAAAAGAACTTGACATATTAAAGATCGATCATCAGGGATCACTTGTATTGTTTACAGCAAGAGGTACGCGGTCAGAAATCATGGCAAAGATACAGGAGAAGAATCCATTGTTCAGTGAAGTGCTTCCACTGACTCTGGAAGAAATATTTATCAGTGAAACGGAGGTGGCTGGTTATGAAATCCAGAATATTTTCTTCTAAATATATAAAGACGATTTCTAAAGGTCAGATATGGATACCGGCATTTATAGCACTCGGATTTCTTCTGGCATTTCCGGTGACTGGTATGGTGAAGCTGAGTTCCTGGAGTGATCTGAAATATTCAGCTTTGCAAAGTCAGATTTTGTATAACAATTTGTGGAAGGATGGTTTTGTACTGTCAGGCCTGATCATTGTATCAATAGCAGCTTTCATAAACAGTGTGAATGGATTTATTTACCTGTATTCTGGCAAAAAAACAGATTATTATCATGGACTTCCGATGAAAAGATCAGAAATGTTTCTGGAAAGAATATTTTCAGGATTGGTATATTATCTGATACCATATATCGTTACAGAATTTCTGATGATCTGCATTGGAGCAGCGCGAGGATTTTTCAGCCTGAATATTATGGGGATGGCAGTCAGGATGCTTTTCCTGCATCTTATCATCTACCTAGTGATCTATTTCAGCATTGTGCTTATAATCAGTGTGACGGGAAATATGCTGATGGGTATTCTGTGTCTGGGTGGAATGTACCTGTATGGTATTGTACTCAGTCTGATCCTTGTAGCCTATGGACAGTCATTTTGGCATACCTTCTTCTCAGAATATCAGTATGGTGGATTTCATACGCTTCTGCACTCTGCATCTCCGGGAACGTTGATTCTTGATATGGTCAGTGCTTATGCGGAAGGAAAGGCAGGAAAATTACTTGCAGCAGTTATTGTTCTTGGTGTTGTATTTGGAGTCCTGGCATGGATTGCATATAAGAAAAGACCATCAGAATCGGCTGGAAAATCAATGGTTTATCCGTGGATTTCAATCGTAGTGAGATTCATGGTCGTGATTCCGGGAGGTCTTGCAGTCGGTTGGATATTCTATCCGCTCACTACCGGAAAAGCCAGAATCCTCTGGTGGATTTTCGGAATGATACTTGGAACAGTCATAATACACGGACTGTTAGAAACAATATATCAGATGAGCTTCCAGGGATTTTTCGCGAAAAAATCACAGTTGCTAATTGCAGGACTACTTGTAGCGGCTTGTGCGCTTATTTTTCAGAAAGACCTGCTGCATTTTGACAGCTATATTCCAAAACAGGAAGATATTGCATCCGTGAATCTCAACATGATGTCTTTTGATCAGGACTACTATGAGAATGTTCAAAAGACCAAAGATGGAGACTATGAAATAACAGATGCAAATAACTGGGCAGAACCTGCAATGGCATTTACCGGTAAAAATGGTATAGGTGACCAGACTTATAAAGCTCTTCAGGATATCGTTGCCGGCAATCCCAAAAGTGAGGAAATCGATGGAGATTATACATATTATTCTTATTCAAGTATAAAATATACACTTAAATCTGGAAAAGAGATCTACCGAAAATACTGGATAGGGACGGAGAATTTAAGTGCTCTTGTAAAAGGATTATATGAAGAAGAAAATTTGAAAGAACAGAAATTTGGTTTTCTTAATCTTGATCAGAAATATCTGAAAAATATTGGACTGAATGATGCAGGCGGAAATGGATACAGCATCTTCCAGAATGATTCGGATAAAATGAAACAGCTCCTTGAAGCGATGAAGCAGGATGTCGATGCTGCAACAGCAGAAGACTTTATGCAAGTACCCGAGGTTAAAATTGATTTTGCTTATCAGCTTCCTCGTAAACAGGATGTGAATAATATGATACCAGGAAATACGAATGCAGATGTACAGTATGCAGAATGGATAGTCGGTATATATCCTTCATTTAAAAATACTCTTGCAATTCTTAAGGAAACAGGTTATCCTCTGACGGTAGAGGAACTGGATATTGAAAAGATTGTGCTGAACTATTTTAATGATGAGAATGGACAGCAGGAAGATGTAACCTATGAGAATCCAGAAGAAATAAAAGCTCTGAAAGAGGCATTGACTGTAAGATACAATGGATACGTCGACAAAGATTCAGAGATATATCAGAATATTTATGCATCTGTGTTTACAGATAAAGGCGAGGCTGTGAATACATATGGACTGAAGACAGAAAAGCTGCCTGATTTCGTAAAAGAAAAGATTACAGCTCTTGGGATAAAACAGAGTAGTATACAGGTGGATGCACCGGTAATGAATGAAGAAACTCGATATATAGATGATGATGAAAATCTGGCATCACAGGAAATTATAGGTGGAGCAGATGAACCAACTTCAATCTATCTGGAAAGCAGCAGCGATGCAGATTCATCTGAGACAGAATAAGGAGTAGATATGGCAAAGGCAGTAAGGCTGGATAAGTTTCTTGCGGATGCAGGAAAGGGTAGGAGAAGCGAAGTGAAAAAGTTTATACAGAAGGGGCAGGTTCAGGTCAATGGAGTTCCGGCGAAGAAACCAGAACTGAAGGTTGATCCGGAGAAGGATACCGTTGTACTTTCAGGTGAAACAGTAGGTGCAGCACCGGAATTTGTCTATTATCTTCTGAATAAACCAGCCGGCTGCGTCAGTGCAACAGAAGATCGTAATGACCGAACAGTTATGGAATATGTTCCATCTGATCGCAAGGGTCTGTTTCCGGTAGGAAGACTTGATAAAGATACAGAAGGCCTGCTCCTTATCACAGATGATGGTATGCTGGCGCATGAACTCCTTGCACCGGGAAAACATGTGGATAAAACCTACTTTGTCCGAGTGGAAGGAAAGCTTACAGTGGAAAAGATCGAGAAACTGGAAAAAGGTGTGGATATCGGCGAAAAAAAACTGACGATGCCGGCTAAGGTAGAAATCGTTGGCGGAAGCTGGGAAGGTGCAGGTGAACCAGAACCAGGGCGCGTCCGCAGAGAAAACCTTCCGGAAGTTTATACAGAACTGCATCTGACAATCCATGAAGGAAAATTCCACCAGGTGAAACGCATGATGGCAGCAGTCGAAACCCCCGTTATCTACCTCAAAAGAATCACCATGGGCTCCCTCACCTTGCCCGATGATTTGAGAAAAGGGGAGTATCGCGCCTTGACAGATGACGAATTAAAAAGCCTGCGAAAAAGTTAACAAAAACTCTCAAAACCCTCTTTACACAGAGGGTTTTCTTATGCTATACTCTAGAAGTTGCAATGTGCGCAAAACCGCACAAATAAAAATCACGTACAGAGATTCCGATGGATGGTGCCCTTACGGTGTGAGGTTGGGTCCGGATAGAAAATGATCTGTACGGAAGAATTTAACCAAAAAGGAGAACAAATCATGAGCGTTATTTCAATGAAACAGCTTTTGGAAGCAGGTGTTCATTTCGGACATCAGACAAGAAGATGGAACCCTAAAATGGCTCCATACATCTACACAGAAAGAAACGGAATCTATATCATCGACCTTCAGCAGTCTGTAGGCATGGTTGACGATGCATACAATGCAGTAGCTGATATCGTAGCTAACGGCGGAAACATCCTTTTCGTTGGTACTAAGAAACAGGCTCAGGATGCTATCAAAGCAGAAGCAGAGCGTTGCGGACAGTTCTATGTAAACGAAAGATGGCTTGGTGGTATGCTTACAAACTTCAAGACAATCCAGAGCCGTATTGCAAGACTGAAACAGATCGAAGCTATGGAAGCTGACGGAACTTTCGAAGTACTTCCAAAGAAAGAAGTTATTGAATTAAGAAAAGAACTTGCTAAACTGCAGAAAAACCTTGGCGGTATCAAAGAAATGAAACGTCTCCCAGACGCAATCTTCATCGTTGACCCTAAGAAAGAAAGAATCTGTGTTCAGGAAGCTCATACATTAGGTATTCCGCTTATCGGTATCTGCGATACAAACTGTGATCCGGAAGAGCTTGACTATGTGATCCCGGGAAATGACGATGCTATCCGTGCAGTAAAACTCATCGTTTCCAAGATGGCTGACGCTGTTATCGAGGCTAAGCAGGGAACTGCTGAGGCAGATGGCGAGATCGAGGCTGAGTCTGAGGAGTTTGCAGCTACAGAGGAATAATTCGTATAAACAGAATATTTCAGGAGGAAACGAACAATGGCTATTACAGCAGCACAGGTAAAAGAGTTAAGAGAGATGACCGGCGCCGGAATGATGGATTGTAAGAAAGCTCTTACAGCTACAGAAGGCGATATGGATAAAGCAGTTGAGTTCCTGCGTGAGAAAGGTCTTGCTACAGCACAGAAGAAAGCAAGCCGTA